>Ga0075458_10000117_pt1 | contig 24821 bp, 36 predicted proteins | sample DEB3_08_DNA_FD_77576 | JGI IMG/M metagenome (GOLD analysis project Ga0075458, IMG submission 77576) | Aqueous microbial communities from the Delaware River and Bay under freshwater to marine salinity gradient to study organic matter... | ecosystem: Environmental > Aquatic > Marine > Coastal ... | reverse complement strand
CAGCATCACCAGCTATTAAAACAACTAAACCAATTTGACGCACAACCCCATGTAATACGCCTAAATGAACCGTTAATCCAACCATAGCAATAAAGAAACAAGCCAAGGCTGAGTAAGCCCAAACTGGTTCTTTCTCAGCCCATACACGCCACCTTGTTGAAATGGTTTGTCTTTTACCACTCATTTGTCTAACCTCGCCTTCATTATTTCTTGAATGTACTCAGGTGTCATGCAGACCCAATTCCCATCCATGCGAATATCCGTTTCATCAACGGGATGGAGAATGATTTTCTTAGCGCAACCTTGAAATACGATCAAACAGCTTAGTAATATCAGCAGGTTTAGTAGCATCTTTAACTTCACTTAATATCTCCTTTGCTTTTTCTTTCTTCTCGGAGCTTAATTCAAACCACTTACCGAGAAGCATTTGAAGAATCTTTAGCGCCGCCCCGATGATCTCAAGCATATTAGAGCCAGCTCAAGCTCGGAACTTTATCCTTCAACAGCTTCAGCCCTGTTCCAAGCAATCCAGTGATAAACGTAGCGATTGCAATTTGATGTTCTGCGGCAAGTTCAAGCCCTGCATATTTCAAAGCCAATGTTGCGGCAACACCAGCAACAGCTGTTCCTGCGTGTTTAACGCCCTTCCAAATTGCACGGCTAACACCACCCTTAATTGATTCAATAATACTCATGTTTACTCCTTTGGTAATTGCGTAACAAGACGGTCAATATCTTCACGGAATCCTGCGTAAGCACCGTCATACTTGCGCCGATTCATTACTTCTTCTCTTGCTTCCATCAAAGCCAGCCAGTTCTTAAGAAGATGGAACAACTTCCAAAAAGCATCTTTCCAAGTCATTCGATCTCCTCCATTAATGTTTGACGAAACTCAGCACGTTCTTTATCAGAAAGCTGAATCATCACCTTCTCGTATCTATCAAGAATCTCGTCTAGTTTAAGTCTAACCTGCTCTCTCATTTTAACTCCATCCAAAGATAAACAAGCTTAAGAGTGATTGGAATTATCAAAAGAATGATTACGGCGATAACGCCCTTTGCCGTGTATTCCAACTTCTCAAGGGCTGTTACTCTGCCGTTAGTCTTGACAACCTGTTCTTTAATTGAAGCCTGATTGGTGAGCAGAATATCAATCTTTCCCTGCATCTTAGTCAGCATTTCAAGTGTTGTCATTCTGCGCTCTGTTTGCCCGTCCCAATCAGACATAAAATACCTCTGCCCGACGTCTGCCCTTAGGCTGTCGCTTTCTGTGGCTGTTGAATTGCATAAATTTCTTGGTTTATGCGGTTAAGATTAAACTCAAGTATTTCCTTATTGTGTATAAGCTCGCCCTTTTGAGCAAACAAGTGGTAGAGCTTTTGCTGGTTAGACGGCTGTTGAGCCTCTGGAGCTTTGAAGTCAGATACCAACTTCGCTAACTGATCTTTCGTCATAGCTCCAAAATGCCGAGCCATCAGTTCTCCGTTCTCAAATACGAATGTCCCAGGAACGGTCTCTTTAATGTTATCCGAAGTATCCTGCTTCATATAAGCCCGTTTAAACGCTGAAGGTTTCTTTTCCTTCAAGACATACAATCGTAGAACACCAGCCTTAACCTGCGTCTCTTTAACGTATTCATTAAAGATCGGTTCGTATTTCGTGCAATATCCACACCCTTCATCCCATGTGCGAATAACTACTCGCCCTTCTTTAATAAAGTCTGCTACCGATTCTTCTGTTAAATGAACTATCTCCACGATGCCTTCTTTCTGCCGTTAGGCGAAAAACGAGTTAACATCAGCTTGAGCTTTCTTTACAGCCTGAGCCTGAATATATCGCTCGTATGTTGTTAAAAAGTCATTCTTTACCATTGTGCGAATATGGGCTGTTAAATACTCAATGGCTGATAATTCGCCATTCTTATCCCAGCCTTTATCCGTTGCGTATAACTCAACAAGCCCATTATTTAAAAGCTCTGTCGGAACATCCAACGGAACATTGATAACTGTAATATCTGCCATGTTAATTAACCACTCCTAAGAAAAGATTTGTTGCTGAAATTGTATTTCCAGATGAAGCAGTTCCCCATTGAACTGTAATGTTGAGCGCATTAGAAGCTGTTGTGTTGATTGTGGTTGTTGTCGTGGCGTCAGTTCCAACACGAAGCCCATTTGGATGAACTTCAAAGAACTCGCTTTGTCCCATTAACGTTCCACTTGAACCAGCTGTTCTTAACGTATAAATCCCCTGAAGTGTCCATGTATCATTTGAACCGTTACCCGAAGTCCCTGTGATCGTCCCAATCGTTGTTGAGCCATATTTAACACGAACTGTAATTGTCGGATTTCCTGTAGAGGAATGAACTCCGCAAGCGTATAACTTAATGCTTCTTCCAACGATAAAGAAATCAGCAGGTAAGGTTACACTTCCTTCTCCAGCTCCTATAAGCGTAGTTTCCGTTGTTGTGTTTGCAACCGTAACAGTTGCAGTTTGAGAAAACAAACTACCGAATGGATTCTGATTTGCTGTCCCTAGTTTATTAATTAAATAACTCATAGTATGTACCAGTTTTTAGCAATGATTTCTGTGCCAGAACATGATGAGAAGTAAGTTATAGCATTACAAGTCATAGAGTCAGTTCCGTTTGCGGCGGCGCAAGAAGCATGACCTTCGCAGTTTGGATCATTCCACGTGCAACTAGAATAATTCGCTGAACAACCAGTATGAGACGTACAAGTTGCCGCACCAGAAGCCGTATAGTTAGAGCAATCATAAGTCTGTTTGTAATACGCCAACATCACGGCATCTTGATAGTTTGCTAATGTGATTCCACCGCTTTGCTTCTCAACCTTCTGCCCTGAATACGGAAGGATATTTACGTCTGCACCAGTAGAAGAATCGTTCTTAATCGCATAGAACCTATCTGGGCAAGTTTCACCATCGGGCAAGGTTAGGTTGATCGCTGTTACCCATGAACACCCAGCTTCGCCAGCGCAAGTGCCAGATGAAGAATAGGAAGAACATTGAACAGTTCCATTGCAAGCCGCACCATAATTACCAGAGCAGTTACCTGTGTAATATGTGCCTGTACATACATAATAGCTTCCTGAGCAATTCTGATATGTTCCAGTTCCAGAGCAAGATGTGAAATAACTTCCTGAGCAAACACCGCTTCCTGAATCATAAGAACATTCAGGTTGAGTAGCGCAGTTAGTTCCGTCTCCACCGCCGTCTGAAAGGGTAGAGCAGTCTCCACCTAAAGTTGCATCACACCCTGCGTCAGCCTCGCAAGCCGCCGTTGTTGAATATGAAGAACAGTTGCTAAAATTCTGCGTACAACCAGATGTTGTTCCACAAGTCATTTCGTCTAATAATGAGCAATCGCCCGATGCTGTCCAAGCGCAGTTTCCACCGTAGGAATCATCTGACGCAAGACAACTAGACTCATCAGCACCAGAGCAATTACCAGTATCAGCAGTACATCCACTTGTTGCTAAACATTGCCCCATTCCTGATTCGTAATTAAATCCAGAGCATGAAGTTCCTGCGTACCATGTGCAAGGCAAATGAGATTCACAAGTAGCTTGCCCAGAAGCCGTATAAGTCGAACACGTTGTAACTGATGGCGTTCCTGTACAAACAGGCGTTGACGCATCTGCTAACCAAACTGTCGCTGTGTTATCAAGGCTCTGAGAAGCCGTTACACGCTTTACTTTAAACGCCGATCCACCTGCTGATTGAAGCGTTGAAGTGTTTGCTGATTGCGCCCCCGCATGAACACCGTTGGCAAACGCACCATATCCTGCGTTGTGAACAAATGCGGTAGGATAAAGGTATGCAAATAAGGAGTTAGAAGTCAGCCCTGAGTTTCCATAATAGTATCCAAAGTAGTTTCCACCAGAGGCGTACATATCGATACCACCGCTGGAGTTTGCCCCGACTGCGGCTCTTAAAGTGCCTGCAAATCGGTAATCAGTCCAAGAATAAGAGCCATCGTTATTGATTGTTGTATGACGAGTTGTCCCAGGGCTTCCGTTTGACCATTCACCTTCTACGCTAATTCCACCTACATTAAAGTTAGACCTAGTGTTTGTTCCCTTTAAAGGCTTAACGCTAATTGAATCAATCGTAAATCTTGCTGTATTTGAAGGAGTGAAAGTCAATACACCATTAGTTGTAAGCGCAACAAATCGTTCTGTGTATGTTCCGTTTGCTGAAACAGCTGTGCCAGTTAAAGATCCACCTGTAACGCTCGGAGTAACTGTTCCGGCTGTGTAGTTAGAAATGGTATAGCTAAGTAAATATTCTCTTAGTAAATAAACGGATAGCGTTTGAGTTAATGCGCCTGTTCCGTTTGAGTTCTTAACAACTGTATTAGATGAATACGCCCACCCTGATGCAAGAGTCCATCCTGTTGCGCTTCCTGTGAAGTTTGGATTGGTTAAAAATTCGTTTCCAAGAGTGGTAAATACAGAAAGTCTGTCGTTGGTGTTATCGAAATAGAAGTTTTGGTTGTCTTGGGTTATCGTTGTTCCGTTTGAAAATAAAACAGAGCCGGAAGTCAAGGATGGGAGTGTAAATTTTGAATCTATTTGAGTTTGAATCGAGGATGTTACGCCTGACAAATACCCAACCTCAGTCGATGTTGCGGCTGAAACAGCAACCTTTCCAGAGCTATCAGAAACAACAGCCCTAGAGGCTGTTAAATTTGATGATGTGATGGATGTTGCCCCGCCTGTTATTGTGGCCTGCTTAGTGTTAAGAGCTGACTGCAAATCTGTCTGACTTGATAGCGTTCCTGTTATTCCACCCCAAACAGCCGGAGTGCCAAGAGTTAATCCATCTACTTTTTCTAATGCCTTCTGAACGTCATTCTCAGCATTGGTTAGGTTTCCAGCAAATACGCTTGAATCTACCGCCACCTTGTCTGCATTTGGCTTTGTCATTGTTTAATATAATCCACAATTAAAGGCTCGCTTGATTCTGGTGCTACGGCCATTGTAAAAGTTCCTGCGTTTGGAGATGTTTCAGTATAGTCTGCCGTTGGGTGCATCCTTAGTGTTCCGCGAGTGATAACGAGTGTTCCGGCGATATATGGGTTATCTAGTGTAAATAAAGTCTGCGCCCCATCAACTACAGGGCTTGGTGTTTCGCTATAAATAAACTTTTCCACAGGAAAAACCTCTACGTTGTTTCTTCTCGTCGCAAAACTTGTATCATTTGAAGATATAACAAATTGACTATTTTCTTTAATAACAACATATCTTTGTCTTGATATGTCAATCTTTGAAATATTGCTATTTGAAGAATCAATTCTTGTTATCATCGCTTAACTAGCTTTTTTAATACTTCCCATTCGTCATCCGTTAAACCAAGCTTTGTTTTTATTCCTGCAAGAATCGCATCCTCAGCATCTTTTTTATCGTTTACAGCCTTAACCTTTGCCTTGTCGACAACAACCTTTGATTTTTCATCATCCCATTTCCAGTATTTCCTAAATTTTCTCTCTGGAAGCCCCTCTGAATCTATTGTAAATTTTCTGCCGACAAGGTCAACCTTGTCGTTTTTTATTTTATATAAAATTCTAACCGGGTAATAATCAGCATAAACAACGCACTTCATACGATTTCACCTATTGCAATAATGTTTAATTGTTTACCGTCAACAACAGAACCCTGATGATCTTCAGCTCTCATTTTTATGCTTGTTGTGGTTTGCGATGCCTCGTCCTCTGCCCCAATAAAAAGAGCGGTGGCAACGCCGTCCTCTCCGTAGCCTGTCCCCATTACGCAGTAGTCGACGCTGGCAAACTCAACAGACCAATTTATAATAAACTTCCCAGTTGAAACATCTGTGACAGAATCAACATTGAATGAATCAAGGATTGTTGGGCTTGCAGTTGACATATCAAGGCGCAACCACGCACGAATAACTTGCTTTTCTAAATTTATGTTATTTGTCGCTTCGCTCAAGATTGAATCTTCAATTATTTCAGAAGATGAATTGGTCTTAAATCTGCCAACTAATCTGTAGGTTGTTGCGGTCGGGGCTACGGTTGCGCTTGTACCGACCTCAAAAGTGACCGTTGTTGCCGTGGCGTCTGCCACCGCATAAACGTAATATTGAGTATCTGCCCCAAGACTCGGCGCAATCGTTGTTTGAGCTGTGTTGTTGCGAAGCTTTATAATAGAGCCAGAAGCGTTTGAGCAGACAATACTTCCCAATGATGCGTATAGCTCCGATGTGTCTTTGTAGCTTAAAACAATCTCCGGCTTAATTGCCCTAATTTGCTTTAAAACCGTTGTATTGTGCGCCTGTGATGCCCCAGAAGCCCCCAAAAAGGCCTGTGTTGCTTCCACTGTGGCGTAGGCATCATTCGGGTCTGTTTCCTCAATGTAATCAACCCCGTCTTGAATCCTTGAAATTGCATCAACGCTTGTCGGGTATGCCGAACTTCCGTTTCCCATGTTAAAAACTCCTCTGCCTGTTTGCGTTTGTCGTTAGCTCAAGCCTCTTTAAAAATGCGCTTGTTTCAGAAATTAAATTATGATCTGCAAATTGCAGAGAACAGTTGATTCTTCCGTCCTGATCTGAAACAGAATAAGAGATGTGGTCTATTTGGTATCTTGCGGTTGTTCCGTATTTTTTGTTATCCCCGCCGTATTTGGTGCGTCCATAAATTACCTCTGACCCGCCATCGCCTGTGGCTCCGTAATAAACTCGGTCTTGGAATGAATCTTTGTCAACAATAGCAACCGCCCCGAATGGCTTTCTGTCTTCTATTCTTTTGTTGATGTTTGTCAGCCTTGCCGTTGCCTTTCTTCTTGGGATGTTTTTTTCTCTAAACAGCCCCTGCATATATTGATTAGCAACTGAAGTTGTTGTGATTGAACCATTTGATATAATTTCCTCTCTGACTCCGAACTTCCTTTGGCTTGATACGCTTTCACCAACCATCTGAAATGTCGCTCCATTGACCTTCCCCCCCTCAAAAAATATCCTATTTATGATTCCCTTGTATTCTATAGAATCAGAAAAGTCTGTTAGGTGGTCGCCGACATAGAATCTGTTTCTTATTTCAAAATCTCTGTTATACCAGTAAAAATTTAAGTCTTGATCTACCCCGCACTCAACATTTCCAACCAAGTCAATAAGGGTTGAAACGGCATCTTCAACATCCCCCTTGAATGACAAAACATCAGCCGAATATTCAGACGGCTCTACAGTACCGATTTTAATGTCTGTTTTTGATGAAACAAATTCATTGATGATGCTTTTTAGTGTGTTTGTCATCTCATCGCCAAGATACTGCTTCGCAACTCCGTTTTCATGGATAATCAGCCTTTTAAGCCAGCCCCAATACCCCATGCAGGAAATATCAATGCTTTCTGTTGATGAAAGATGTGGTTTTACGGTTTCAACATAGCCTCTATACATAAGCTCTTGAGTTCCGTTGATTGGGTAATAAATCCTAATATCGTCATCAGATTGAATGTCGAATCGAAGATAATCACCAACAATACGAAGCCTTGCTGTCCCGCACCCGCCAATGGCTCTCCAATCCCAAGAAACAGACGGAACGAGATGCTCTATTCTTCCTTTTAATTCTCCAAACCTGTCCCTTAATTCAATCGCATAAGTTGTCGGCTGGCTTGGCGCACGAACACCTGAAAAGTAGTTGAACGCAGGTGTCGCCTCAATCCTAAACCGCTTATCCGAGTCTTTGAATAAAGGATAGTTAATAATCATGTCGGGACAATTAATGTCTGAATAGTCGGGTTGGCGTTTGTTGCCGTAAATTTTAAAACAATGATATTTCCATTCATGTCGCTTGTTGATAGGTCTATCGTATAAGTCCCGTTAGAAAGCTCGGTCACTGAATTTGTGCAAGCGGCAAAAGCGGCACCATCAAGGCTTCTTTCTGCCGTCACGGTAAGACCTGTCTTTGCTCCCGTGTTGTCAGCCATAACAAAAGTATAGTTATCTAGTGCTACACCCTTTTTGAGTGGGTACCCATAAGAATCAAGATCAAACAAATGTTCTCCGCTTGCGCTCCCGTATGTTTCAATCAATATCATCTGATCTTCAACCGCTTTTGTGGTTGCGTCAATTACGGTCACAGCAACCTTTGCCGCCTGCATCTCGGTTGCTGTTAAAGTAAGCTTCCACATTGCCCCGTTTCCCATCGTTATAGCAGACGGGCTATTTGTTGCTGTCGCCGCCGCCCCACCGTCTTTTGAAATCTTTACATCACCGCTTGAATGTGTGTAATCTCCAGAAACGGCAAAGTTGTTTGTCCCTGCGTCAATTAAAGGAAAATAAATATCTGTCTGGACTCCGTACTTTCTTAATAATGCGCTCATCTCATTACTCCTCTGTATAAACTTCTTATTGGTCTACGCCCTAAAACTGATAAATCCCCGCCACCACCAGCTCCGTCTGCAACGTATTCCGCTGAAGGTGGTGTAAAATTTGCCGTCCAAATTGCTTGACCTTTTACAATTCTAACTTCATCCATCCACCCATTAACAGGCTGTGTTCCTGTGCTTGAAGCACCAACCCCAATGCCAGTCGTGAATGAAATGTTGAAAGATGAACTCCCTGTTGAGCCGTGCTGTGTTCCGTCAACGAATAAATAGCAGTTTGTTCCGCTTCTTGTTGCGGCTATGTGATACCAAACTCCGTTAGATGGTGACCATGCTTGGCTAACTACAGAACCACCACCAATATCAAAACGAAGATTTCCCCCACCATATCTAACAGCGAATCTGGCAGAATCCTCTCTGTCAACAAAGTACGCCGCGCCAGCAGAATTAAACCTTAACCAAAAATCAATAGTAAAATCACCTGTCCCAAAGTCCCAATCTGCGTGATCTGCGGCTGTTAAGTAATCTCCAGCTCCGTCAAATAATCCAGAAGCACTTCCAAACTTACTTTGAGCTGTGTCAATCTGCGCACCGCCAACAGCTGTTATTGTGTGCGCGGTGTCGCTTGAATCAGTAAATGTGGTGCTTGCGTCCGCTCCGTTCATGTGGAGCATTAAAACGCAATCGTCCCCGTATTCTGTTGCGCTAGAGTTTGCCATTAGAGGTATGTTGCCCTATATTTAATTTCAACATCAGCAGAACCGCCTGTATAAATAATCGTGTTGTTTCCTGATGCGAGAGTAATAACATCCCCCTCGAAATCTCCGATTGCATCTACTCCGTCATTTGTTACAGTAATATCAGCTTGCCCATATCTGTTATTCAAGATTAAGTCTTTTGTGTTTGCTAAAGTGCCGCGAAAATAAAAAAGCTCGCCTGTGGTGCTGTTCTCTAGCTTGATATTATCCGCAAGGCTTGTATTTGCGTTAATCGTGATCTTGCATCTTGCTGTAGCGTTTCCGGCATTGTTTACTGTGTACCCAACTCCGCTTGTTGGAGTTGTCGAGCTTGTCGATTCTGTTTCGCTCAAAAAGAAAGGGTCTGATGCAATAAGGTCAAAGCTAAATGACGCAAATGTCCGAAGTGTTGCATAGCTCCATGAAAAGCCACGATACTGAACCATTAAATAGCGGTCATCATCAGTTGTAAGCTTTTGCTCTGCCGTGTCTTCCAAAGCCGCCTTTAAGGCGTCCAAATTGCTTCTTAAATCATCGTAGTTTGTCCCAATAATCGTTCCGCTTACTTTAGCTGTCATCTCTCTGCGCTTGCCAATTGGAACTATTGCCCCGTCCTGTTTTGGCAGATCAGCAACCGAAACCGCTTTTTTTAAAGCAAAGTTAATATCTGCTATAGCAATGTCGTTTGCGGTATCTAATTGAAAAGAGCCGAGGTATATTTGAACTTCATTCGCCACGTTTAAGCTCTCCTGCGTTCTTCGTTAATAAACTCTGAAATCTGCCCAGCCAACTCTCTAATATCATCCTGCGAACTCATGCGAACATTGTTCAATTCGATATTGATAATTGTTTCACCACTACCACCGCTAGTGGCTCGGTCAAGAGGCACTACAGATGCTCCTCTTGGGAGGTTTAATATTTCAGCCCCTCTTTCACCAACTAAAACGCTTCCGCTTGTGGTTAGTGTTCCACCCTCTGCTAGCCCAGCAATGCCTGAAACCATTTTAGCCGCACCTGCCGCCGCTAGGGCTGTTGCTGTTGAGCCTATTCCGGCAATGGCTCCAGCCGCATTTGCTCCGAATGTTGCCAGTGAAACAAACAAAGCCGCTGGACTCCACGCCGCCGCAAGACCAGAAGCCATCGCCATAGATTGTGCGCCAAAAGCCGCCTGAAGCCCGCTCGCAAGGGCTTTATTAACAACAAGCTGAACACCAAATTTAATCAGAGTGTCAACCATGCTTAACCCCAGCTCTTTAAAAGCATCGCCCCAAGAAACTGTCCCGCGAATAGCCTGCGAAAGCATATTAGAAATGCCTGTTGAGAATTGATCTCTTAAAGTTCCTGCAACCTTCCAAAACGATTGGTTGGCTTGTTGCATGGTGTCGAGCATGAATTGGTATTTTTCTGTTTCTTGCTGATTCTGAATCATTTGTGCGGACAGCTTCTCGTCATTCCAAGCCTGCCACATCTCACGCATTACTTCTATTTTGCGCGTTTCATTCTCGACTGTTCTTAAAACTTCTTCCTCTGCTTCCGTCAGCTTGGTTGCTTTTTGTTCTTCTTCAAACGCCCTCTGAGCCTCAACAACAGTTTCCTGCATTGTGGCTTGTGTGTCTGCAACCTGAGCGATTGCTTCGTCTGGATTCCCACCATAAAACAAGTTTTGAAGAAAACCACCAACACCAGATGCTATGTTTTGCCCTGCGCCAACACCACCAGCCAATAAATTGTTAAAAGCATTTCCGCTATCTTGTAGCTTTTTGGTGAAGTTATCAAATCCAACTGATGCGTTTTCTAAATCTTGCGGTAAGCCTTGAAGCCAATGAGCTACATCCGCTAAATACTGAATAACAACAGGTGATGTTGTAATAAACATACCAAGCTTTTCAAGTAGCTCATCCCATGACTTTGAAACCATCGATACCGCACCAGAAAATGTAGCCATTTCATTTGATGCCGCGCCGCCTAACTTATCTTGCGTAAGCTGAACTGCCCTGGCCAAAGCCTCTTGCTCTGACTCGCCTTTCCGAACCTCAAAGCCCAATACTTTAAGCTCTCTTGCCATCCCTTGAGATGCACGGACGAAAGCCATAGCGGATTCATCCAAGCCCTTCCCTGTGGCGGCTGAGAAGTCTAATACTGCTTGAGTGGTTCTTTGTAATTGAGCTGGAGCGACATTTCCAAGCTGAATAAGTGTTTTCATAACACCTAAAACAGCGTCATCTGTGAATTTGCTAGTCTGCGCGAATTGATCGCCTAGCCCTTGAATAGCTTTAGAATAAGCCTCGGTAAAAGTGCCTTGAGATTTTAATGCGAAGTTTAAGCGGTTGATTGCGTCTTCTTGTTCTTTGGCTTCTTTAATAGCCCCTGAAACAACGCCTGAAACAGCCCTGTAAGCGGCGTAAACGCTTGCTAATGAGCCAGCCACCTTCACCCAGTCCGTGTTAATAGACTCAGTTGTTTTCTTGCTCTCTGCGTTAATAGAACCAAGCGCAGACTTGAGCTTTGCCAACCCTTGCTTGTCATCAACAATCAGGTCAATTATCAGTTTATTTTCTGCCATGCTTCCTCGTCGCTTGAGTAGCTTTCATTTTGTTCATACTAGCTTCGTGAGCCTTAACTTGCTTCTCGTTTGCTAACTGATCTATAAAACCCATTCCCTCAACGATAAAGTTTGGTTGATCTTGCCAAGTCCCATCATACGGCAAGAAACCGCCCTCTTTCCAATTCCAACACTCGATCAGGTCATATACCCAACGCTGACCCTCTAAATAATACTTTGGTCGGCGGTCGTATTTGTAACCCATGATCTCAAATTCATCTCCAGCATCCAAAACAACCTTTTCATCGCCTTCTGTTTCAAGCGACCTGCGACACATAGAAGGATGCAGTATCGCTAGGATTAGTTTTTTTTTGAATCGTCCGTGAGCGAGTTAAATGAAATAATCTCAGCACCCAACGGAACAAGGAACTTATTAAGGTCATAAAAATCCACTAAATCCTGCGGAACTTTGTTGTCAATAAGCGAGAATTTAAAGTCCTTCCCATCAACAACAATCCCTTTATGATCGCAAACGCCTAACATGACTAGATCATTGTAGTAATCCATGAGCTTTAAAGATTGATTTAGCCGTTCTTCTGAGCTTGCGCCTTCCACTAACTGCAACGCTGAGAATCCGGCAGAGATTCTGCGCCATTCCTTTCGGCTAATAAACCGAAGCTGAAACTCAGCATCTCCAACCTTAACCCATTTCTTTTCATCCAATGTTCTAATCATGCTAGACGCTCACTTTCTTTTTTATGTGTATGACAGACTAATTTCGTCTTTTGCTGTTGATCGAGCTAACTGAAACCCAATCTCATGCGCTACAATTCCATCACGATCAGCATAAGCAATTGAGCGCGAAATACATTGACTAGCTGTGATCGTCAGGATATTCCCTGCCGTAGAGCCAACCGCAACGCTTAAAGCTTGATTCGTATTAGCCTCAAACTTAGTCCAAAAGTTCTTCGTTGCCAAAAGCGTAGCTTCTGGAGTAAAAGACCCTTCTGGATTGCGGTCTGTAATCTGAAAACCTGCAATGCCATGCGTAGCAGTAAGGCAAGGGCGCTCTGTGATCGTGTTATTTGACTTGATATTGATATTCTCAACACATGCCGCATAGCTGTCGAAAGTAGCTGTGAGTCCCTTACAAACAGGCGGTACTGTAGATGATACAGTCTGAGCTGTCGGGAAAGATAAGTCCTCTGGGGTGTTATAAAGCCCCATAAACTCCCATTTAATTTTACCTGTTTCACCAGCTACTAAATCAATCTCGTAGTTTCCTACGCATCCGTTCACCTTATGCACAAGTCCGTCTTTGTACACCCAAATAGTGCAAGACTTCCAACTGTCGTCAACAGGCGCATATACCTCAGATGTTGATGGTGTATTTACACCAAGTAAACCACATGCTTCCAATAATGGGTCAATCTCTGGAGCTGTTCCGGCTGTTCCAGAGCCACGAATCTCAGTTGTAAAGCTAACTGTTACACGCCGTTTACCACCAAGCTCTTTAAGCCTTGAAAGCGTTACGCCAAAGTCCCTGCGCTCAAGCATATCAATCTCTGGCGTAATCTCTACCTCAAAAACTTGTACCGCATTTGCGCTAGTTGTCGGTGTCGGGTCAGTCCCATAAGTTGACTCAACCTCAGCAAGCAAAATGCTTTTATTTGTTAATAGTGCCATGTCATTCTCCCTTAGTTCTTTTAATAGGTTTATCTATAATTTCTGTACCGTCAGCATTTACTAATTTACATCGGCAATAATACCGACACACAGACCACCCTGACTTCGGTAGTCCAATTTCAACCCAAGTTGAAAAACTCTCTACTTGCCCATGCCTTACAAAGCAATCTGGACAAACTCTTGAATCCTCTACAGTAATCCAACGCAACTGTTCTTCTTGATTCCCATTCGTCTGCTCGGCATATTCAGCGATATTAGCTAACTCGTTCATCTTGCCTGTAGAAACAATCCCCAAAGACCGCTTAAACTCACCGAATATCCGACCGCTATTTATCAGGTCATCAAACAAAATATTCTCAATCTGCGCATCAGATAATCCTGCCAACCTTTGAAGATTGACAAACTCTCTTAATGTGATAGCTGTTCTTTGCGCTTGCGCTGTAATGGAAATCTGCAATGCCTGAGAAATTCGGCTTGCTTCTTCCTCAAAGAAATCATCTTTTTCAGCCACGCACAACCTCTTTAATCTTTCTTGCCACCATAGCTATGATACGCTTTTTTGCTGTATCTGTAATGCCGAAGAAAGGACGAGATTGAATTTTGTTTGTCCCATTATGATTCCATGCTCCGATCTCAGCTATGCTTGCATTTCCGCTTGGATGTTGCATATCAGATAAAGTTATCTTCGCGCTCTTTGCATCCGATTCAATCTTATAACTAGACTGAGAAATCAAAGTCTTGTGTTTTGCAACAAGTGGTTTTGACTCCCCAGATAAACGAACCTTCTGTTTAATCGTGCTTGGCGCGTTAATCTGCAAAGAAACACCTTCTTCCACTGATTCACCACGCTTAACAGAGCCACGAATCTCTTGGGCTACAATCTTGCCGGACTCAGCTAATACATCAGTAAGATCAATCTGATTCCAATCGAACTTCATGTCTAATCGGCTCTTTGCTTTAATCACTTCCAAAGCCCTCAGCCTGTTTTTCAACGGCTCTCTTTGATCTGTATTCAATTACTTGATTATTAGCGTCTTTACCAAACTTCAAACCAAGCTGAATATATCTATTCGCATACTCAGCTAAAACATCATCCATGAACTGCATAGAGAACTCAGTTAAATATCCTTCCGTGTCGCTCATCAACTGCTTAAAATCAAGCCCATTATAAAAGTTCTCTAGGTCTAGCTTGATCTTATCGTCAAGTATTTCCCTTTGATCTAGGCTTTTATTGATTAGTTTATCCATTAGAAAATAATCTGGTCTTCAACATTCATGTTAATAGTGGCTAACATATAATCGTTTACTTGCTCAACTGTGTGTGAGCTATATCTTACATTCCTTAAAACATCCTTGAAATTGTCTGGGTCTTGAAGATCGGCAATAATAAAATCAAGCTCGTCATGGAACTCGTCATAATTAGCCGATTGATCTCTTTCTGGTAGCTTTCTAGTGACCTTAATAGTTATGTTTCTTTCAGGGAAAAACCGATCAACTAAAGTATTGCCATCCTCTAATGCTGTGGACGGATTCTCGAATTGATATATCTTTCCGTGCATATTATCGCCCTGCTCGTCAATGTTGAACTTTGCACTAGCCTCAAAATACTGAAACTGTGCCATGCGCCTAGAGAAGTAATCTTTAACGCTCAAATAGCTCATCTCCGCATCCTCACTTGCCCCATGTCATTGTCTTCTTCGCTTCCTGTAATAAGCCCATCCTCGTTTTTGTCATACTGAAACTTAACCAGATCAAGCATCTCGCGGTATTCTTTAGCGTATCTCTGAGAAAGCACATCCCATTTATCGCCGGGCTGAGTCATGTAATCAGCGCAAATTAAAGCCAACGCCTTTTTGATGTGTGGAATAGCTAGCTCTCGGCTCTCAATAATCAAGGATGGGCGGTATCCCTTAGAGCAGACATCAACCATCATTAAATCGAAAGCTCTCTGAATCTTATCCTCAAATCCCTTATAGATAATATAGCGGTAAGTGTTGTCTGGTGTGCTTCCCCATGATGCGCTTACTGTAATAGTGCCTGTTGATTGAACAAAGTCAGTTACTCTGCGAAGCTGTCTAGTGGTAACCGCCGAACCAGCATAAACCTGAGCTAATCCACCATTCCAATAGTCATCCACAAACATTTTTAAGTCTGCGTCAACTACTGTAGTGCTAGATGCCGAATCAACCACTCCACGAAAGTTATCTGATCTCTCAAGAATATCTCTCTGCTCAATAAGTAAATCTTCGTCAACAATCGCAATCCCAAGCCTGTTTAATACAACATCAAACAGCATGGTTTCGTAAAACTCAGAGCCACTTACTGTGTATGTCCACTTGGCAACATAGTTCTCGCCAAGATCGGCTGTGTGCGTGCTAGTTAAAGCATAGCTAATCTTACCTGATGCGGCGATTGTCGCATTAGCGGATGACTGCAAAACTGCTCCCCCCGGTTTATAAAGAATAACCGTTGCCGCCGAAGCTACAGCAGGTTGATTGTTCTGGTACGGAGTAAACGCTAACTCGCCTGTCTTGCCTTTTAAAACTTCCGTTTTCATCTCCTTCCCTCTAGCTTTTTAGCTTCTTTGATAACCATTGAGTTATATTTAGCTTGCTGTTCTTTGCTTGGATTTTTCCCTGTAGTCTGTTGGTGCATTTGCTTCATGCGATGCTGAATTTCTTGCACTCTGCCAGAACTCATTGGCTCATTTCTATAGATTTTCTCACTCATACATACCTCGGATAAACAAATTTAGAAACTAACTCGTCAACCTTGTCCTGCCCTTGCTTCTGCAGGGCTCCCAAAACTGCATCCCTCTGATTCTGCCAAAGCTCCCGATTAGACTCCATCTCCATTAAATGCCCGCATTGAATCTGCGGTGTAACTACAATCGGAATCCCAGCTTTCTTTAATTGAGCGCAGAAATACATATCCTCTGAAATTTTATTATGTGTCGGGTCTTTTCGTGGGTCTGGAATGTATTTAAAGTAAGGCTTTTGTAGCTTCTTAAACACTTCAATCTTAGCCAAGAAACAACCTGCCCCAATAACATCAGCATAAAATGGCTTGTCTTTGTATCCGTTAAAATGTCGCCATTCCAATAACTGCCGCCCATCTGGATGCAAGAACCCATGCTTATCTAAGAAGTCTTTATGCTTTAAAAGCTCGTCGCTCCATTGTGTATAATCACCAATAACAGGTGCAAATGGCTCTTTCTTCAAGTAATACATCCCTGCAACAACAGGGTGATCGTCCGAGATCAAATCAAATAAAATGTTGAGCGTGTCAGGTGGAAATGTCATGTCCATATCCATAAACATTAAATAATCTGCCCCTGCTTCAATCGAATCATCCACAAACTTGTTTCGGTTGTAGTCAATCGGGAAGTCACTCAATACTCGAATAGTAGAAACAACTCCATGTTTCTCAACTAATTCAATCATGTTATTAGGGGACATGATCTGAAGCATCGAAAGATAAGTTTTCTTTGGGATGTCCCTTCCTGCTACAGGCTGACCGATCACTAAAGTTTTAAACCCAAGTGCTTTTGCCTTGCTAAACTTCTCTACTGGCTCTTTAATCGTCTGATCGCTCATTTTGCTTCTTTCTGTATTTGTCCGACTCTAATCCCCTCAAGGACTCCAATCGGATGATTGGTAATGTGGTAAACCTTTAAATCAGGACTTGGGTCTGTCCATACCGCCCCGAACTTCCTAGATAGCTTCCATGTAATATCCATATCAAATCCGTTAATCGAATAAGGCAGTTTTTTATTAGTCTTCATCTCGCCGTATGGATAACTAAGCTCTTTTAATGCGCTAACCTTAAATAAGGTAAACCCTGAAGCTCTAACATCCGAAGGAATAATTTCTTTCTTTTCTATGGCTTCAATAACTTGATCGCAACCATATTCCCAAAACATTTCTATATCTTCTTTTCCTTCCGCTTTCCAATACTGTGGGCGGCGATCTGTTCTTGAGTAATACAAACACCCAACCGCTTCTTTATCGTGGCTTACAAGCCTTTCTATGACGATTTTATCCCCAACCATATCGCAGTCGTACTGAAACACATAATCAAAGCCATTCTCAACGCCATAACGCATAAACTCATTAAAGTTATGCTCAAAGCCCCATTTCCGGCATCTAAAAATCTCAATCTCAATATCAGGATGACTTGCGTAATATCTCTGCCAATCTAAAAGGCAAAAGACCACATCCGTTATGGTGTGATCTTGCAGATTGTTAAACGCTACCATTACTCGCTTTTTCAAATCGGTAATCCTGAGTTTGGTGTGTTAGCCGATGAAACCGTTACAGTCCAACCTTGAGCCTTTAAAGCGGCATTAGTGGGCTTTAAAGTGTCTGTTGCGATAATCTGCAAAACACCTGTTTTCTCTAAATTTTCTGTTGCCATATTGCACCTTTAAGGTGTGGGGTTTTTTTCAATCGGAACCCCACATAAACCGAAGACCACTAATCGAAAGGAGGAAATTAGTAGGTCTGACTCTTTACAAGAACCAATGACGAAGGACGGATGATTCCAGCCTTATCATAATAGTTCATTACGAACTCAGTCGTGCCAGTCGAAGCATTGCGATCAAGCTCAATGTCAGGAAGCCCAAGCTCCGCATTAACATTTTTAATCGCATAACCGATACCTTCAGCAATCCAACCAAACACACCCAAATACATAGCATTCGTGTCTGTTCCAGTTTGAACGCGAGGGGTAACGATTACCTCAGCACCAAGCAAGTTCGAGAATACACGACCAGAAGTCGTTACTTCCTGAGCTTGCAAAGTACGATCAGAAGATGCCGCAGTTCCGCTAACAAGCACCATATCACCACGGATATGATTCCATTGTTTCGGGTGCAGGATCAACTTGAGGTTGCGGTTTGCTTCGTTACCTTCGAGCGTCAAAAGAGCCGTAAGAAGGTTAGCGATAGAAACGTCCGTGGAGTTAGTCGCACCAACACTCGAAGTAAAGGTGGTCGTCATAACGCCCAAGATATCCTGATCGACTTTCTTAGCACGAGCCGCACCAATGATCTGACCAAGGCGCACACTCATGTTATCCACAGAGCTTGCAATACCCAAGTCGGAAGGCTCGATCTTTACTGTTCGGCGAGCAACGGTCAAAGTAACATCGGTCGGAGTAATGTCGCTGTTGGTCGTTACATCGGTCGTTTCAGAGCCGGGAGTCGTTACGCTTGCTTCAGCATAAACAGGGAAAGAAGCGGTTTTAGTCGCAACACCTGTTAAGTCTGCCAAGCGAACTTCGCCAGCTAAAAGAGCCGCATCTTGGAAAGCTAACCGCGCTTCTAAGATTGACTCAGCATTGATGACGCTCGCTAGAGCTGTCGTTGTCATTTCATTTGCCATTTTGAAATACTCCTATTATGTTATGATTTCAATTATGAACGCCCCCAAGCCGTTACACCCTGCCTTGCCGCTTGTCGCTTTGCAATATAGGCTCTCGACTCAGATGCGTTTAGTTTAAGTAAGCGAGGATCATTAACATCCCACGAAAGATACTCGGCTTGCGTAGGGTCTGCATTCGGCTTTTTATTAACCGATGCAACAGGAGCTTTCGCTTCCGTGCTAAACAATCCTTTACCTTTTGCTTGCTTAATCCACTTTAGTCGGTTCTCAATAGAACCTTCAGGAATCAAATCCCGCTTGTCTTCGGGAACTTCCTTCAACTCTGCTTCGTAATACTCGCTCATTACGCTTTCTAATGTATCATGTCGCTCTGCTTTTGGCTTCAAGCTCTCGTACAATTCCTTGTACTTGTTCTGTTCTTCTAAAGCTTTCTGTTGCGCTTTCTCTTGTTCTGTCTGAACAGATTGCAATTTCTTTTCGTACTCTGCTTTCTCTTTAGCGAGGGAATCACGCTCTTTAATGATTGCGTCAACATCCACCTTCGGAGCTTCTTTTTTCACATCTTTGTTTTCTTCGCTCATAAATTAAAACCTAACCTTTCCGTTGAGTACCTGAGAATTAAAGTTCAACTTAAACACCTTAATCTGCTCGGTTAAGGTATCAATCTTCTGCTCTAACCGATCAAGCTTCGTCAGCAATTCGTCTTTGGACTGCTTGGCTCCGGCTTTGCCCTTCTCTGCTTCCATTGTTTCCTCCGTTCAAGGATAGGTTGGTTAATCCAAACCTATCGTTAATCTTCCGCTTTAGTTCGTTGTTCTTCTTTAAAAACTCAATGGCTTGCTCCTCTGTTTTTAGATCGGGATTGTATTTCTTAGCCAAGTCAATTAAAGACATAATTCCAAGCTCGATCTTGCGCTGAAAAACATCAAGCTCAATAGAAGGGTCTTCCGCAATTTCAATCTCTCCAAAGTCGATGCTAAACTTAGCTTGCTCTGCCATGTTATCGAACTCAGGGTAAAGATTAGCTGTCTTTTTAGTAAGCTCAAAAATATCTTGCTCAACCTTGCGCCAAATCTTCTTCTGCTGTTCTCTTAACTCAAGCAACCTTGCCTTGCTGATCTTTAATGCAAAGCCCGACTGAACATCGCCTGTTAGCTTAAAATTATCTGGGCTAACTCCGTATGCGCTAGCGATCTCAAACATATAATTCTGAATCTCGCGACCCAGCGCTTCGATATTCGATTGCCAATCAAGAACCGTCATCTCTCCGTTGCTTTGGAATACATGAAGAGGAGATTTGAGTTGGTTGTTCTTTAATGCTTTCCCTTCATCCATAGGCATCTGAACAGCAATCTGCTTAAACTGCATAGGAATCATCATATTTCTAAAAGTCTTATGAATCCCGACCATCTTCGTGGCTTCAACTAAGTCATTTCCGCTATTCTCGTCAAAGAATGACTCTTCCCTTGCTGAGTTGTGCGCGAACACAAAAGGATAAAACTTTCCTTCTGCATTATTGATCTCTGCATAAGGATTAAACATCTCAGGGTTTTCATTTACGCTTACCTTGCTGATCGTTCCTGCCTTCGCATCACCGCGCACAATGAAGTGTCTTACAGGTGACCAGAACAGCCATTGCGTTTGTTTATTACCAAACTCATCCCAATAAGAGTCTTCAATCATTAAAGCTTCCGCAACATTGGGAAGGCTAGGATGCTCCCAAACAATCAATCGGTCTGGTGTCAATACCGCAACATCAAACTCATCATCTACTGCGACAGCCTGAAACACTAAATCATTTAAGCAATTTAAAAGGTAGTTGGCTCTCTGCATCTTGGAGTTAATATCATAGCCTTCTTCAATGCCTGTAATGGCCTCATATTGCTTCTGCGCCGCCTTAGGGGTAACTTCCCGGCTTGGCTCAATCGTGTAAACCGTGCTGATCTCAGCCATGAGCTTCTTCATTAGGTTGGTGGATAAATCAAGATATGGGACAGAATCGTTATAGGTATCAAGGCTGAATATGCTGGAGAGCTTTTTAGACAATGGCTCTTTAAGGCTGTCATTTGCAATCATGCGCCGTTCAGCAAACTTAATCCGGCGATCTTCAGATTGTTTAATCTTCTCTGCAATCTCTTTCTCAGTAATAAAGAACCCTAACTGTTCTCTTGTCTTAATCATTTAAAAAATCCTTTATGAACCGAAAATTCATATTCGACCATATACCCAATGGCATCGCTCATGTGGGTTAAACTTAGGTCGTATGTTTTATCCATCTCCGTTGTCCCTTGCTTATAGATTACATTCAGCAAATCTTTTTGTAACCACTTCGTTTTGTTCCGCGCTAAAAACATTCTTCTCTCGCCTAGATAGTTACACAACATCGCATTCACAGCGTTAATCCTATCTTTCACAGGTGGGTTGGATGCTTTAATCCTAACCTTCATCCCACCCAAAACATTCTTGAAGTGATCTATAATGATCTGATAATCACTCAAGCTCGAACTCGTATGTCTGCTGTTCCCTGTGGCATCTCCGTAAACTATCACGCCACCTCTATGATTGCCGAACCGCTCTAAATAAACCTTACACGCTTCCGCTGTGTTGCTGTTATCAAGCCTTATTTCGTCCACACAGTGTACAATTCGTTTCGTTCGCTCAAGCGCATCTCTTGTTTCGGTTTCGATGATTTGGGCAATAGAGATGCAAAAAGGGTTGACGTTAAAATCAAAGCACACCCGCAAAGGAAGGTTAGGCAAAATGCCAATGTCATCACGAATGTTAAGCTCAGGATCAAACCCGTAGTAAACTTGCCCATGCACATCTTCAAAACTTGCTTCATATTGCTCCCTAAAATTTCTTGGGTCTAGCTCTCGTTTCGCTGTTTCTATTTCGCTCTCAGGTATGTAACCACCATCTAAACTAGTGAAATGGTACGCTCCCCATCCGTCAAGCCGCTTAGTTCGCACATCGTCGTATAGCTCTTTGAGCCTTCGTTTAGTCGAGTCTGGGTTTCCAATGAACCAACAGAACCCCAACGAGTCAGATAACGCAGGGCGAACAACAGTTTCGTAAACGCCTTGCTTAATCTGGTCATATTCATCTAGCACTGCTCCGGCTAACTTAATACCTAACATCCCTTCTGCTCTGTCCAAACCAAACAACCGAATCACGCTTCCATTCGGAAGCAAAACGCTTAACTCGCTCTCGTTTACTTTCTTCTTATACTTCTTAGGTAATATGCCTTTAATAATATCCCAAGCAATCAACTTAGCTTGCCTGTAAGTCGGGGCGCAGTAAGCATAAAGCCCCTTCTTCTCTAATGCCTTACAAATCAACTTCACCAACAGCGTTGTTGTCTTTCCAAATCGCCTACCACAAATTCCAACGATAAACCTAGAATCATCTAGGAATATCTTAGACTGGTTTTCTTTCAGCGTTATCATTGCTTGAGATGATATTCACAACAAAAGGCTTATCCATCGGCTCATCATCTGCATCTTTCTCTACTGAAATTCTCTTTAGCTGGCATTGCTCTGCAAAGTTAAGAAGCCTTTCGTAGTGTGGTCTTAGCCATTTGTTTTCAGGTTGCGCTAGTGTTTCTTCTAATCCTATTTTCTTCACCTTACCAACGACATAATCAATAAAACTAGAATAGGCATCAACGGCTTTTGTTTCAGCCGTGAGTCGCATTTGCATTTTTTTCTTACCACTAGATGAGCTAGGCATTTATGAATTAAACCTATCCAAGTTCTTTGCTATCAAATGTTTCAGAAACACTATCTTTTTGCCATAACCAATATGGCACTTTAAACCTACCTGTTAGCCAGTAGTTCAAGCTAACGACCTCTATCTTTTCCCAAAAGCGATACTCGTCGATTTTCTTCTTTGTTTCCGCGTCTAAAGTTTTCTTTACGAGGCGCAATTTAAAATAATTTTAACCGCTTTATAGTTTACAAAGCATAAAGTTTCCCTCATTTATATTCTATCAACAAATCAAGAACTATTTAACAAGTGATATATAAAAGCTATGTAATGCTATTTATAGATATAATAGACTAGTTGAGATATTGCAAAATATATCCTATTATCTATCAAAAAAGGAGAGTTATGGAAATTTCATTGGTTCCTATTGTTGTATTTTTTTTGTACTTCCTTCCTTCGTTGGTTGGCATTAGGAAGAAAAACGCCGGAGCAATATTCTTGCTTAATTTTTTATTAGGTTGGACTTTGCTTGGTTGGGTAGTTGCTTTAATTTGGGCGCATTGCAATGATTAAGCTTAAATGCCGCTGTTGCTTGGCGGTTTTTAATTGTGAGCATAAATACAATGAACACCTAAAAGACGCTCATTGGATTGGGCTATCTGAAAAAGAACTAGAAAAAAGAATTTCGACATTGACAGACTTCAATGAATAGATAGAATGTTTTTTATGAAACCTGGCAAGGTAAAAAAATTAAACATAAATTATCCCCTCCCGAAGTGTGTTCACTCACAAGTAGCGCAAATGCTACGCCTTGCCAGGGCTTCGGGTAGGGGCTTTTTTATTTAAGGAATACATGCAAAAAGACGCTTACTATTTTTCCCATGATTCAAACGCAAGAAACGACCAAAAAATGATGGCTTTGCGCTCTGTTAAGGGTATGAAGGGTTATGGAATATTCTTTGGGATAATCGAAATAATGCGAGAAGCAAATGCTTACCGAATACCATTAAATGTTCAATCAATTGCTTACGACCTTCGTGAATCACAAGAGGATGTTGAGGATGTTATATTTAATTATGACCTGTTTAAAATAACGGATGATGGTAAATTTTTCCATTCCGAGTCGTTGCTTAGAAGGATGCAACACCTTGATAGGACTAGGGTTGAGAGAAGAAAAGCGGGCAAAAAGGGTGGTCAAGCAAATGCTATAGCAAAAGCTCAAGCAAAATTCAAGCAAACTTCAAGCATTAAAGTAAATGAAAGTAAAGTAAATGAAAGTAAATTTACACCACCATCACTTCGTGATGTTGAAGAATACTTTAAAGAAAACAATATCCCCTTAAGTGCTGTTTCTTTCCACTCCCATTACGAGACGAGCAACTGGTTCAGGGGTAAAACAAAAATAAAGAATTGGAAGGCTTGCGTAAATACATGGCTTAGAAACAACGATTCAAGGAGCGTAAATGTTCAATCCCAAGCTAAAAAGCCAATCAGAATTTCAGCATCAGAAGCAATCGCACAGCAATCTTAGTGATCTTAAAAGCAAGGCTGAAAGGGAAACAAGGTTGCAGAAGCTAAAATCGAACCCGATAGAGTTTTTTAAAGAATTAGCTTCAAGGTTTGCGTTTAAAGATCCGAGAATAAGCAAGCAAGCATCTGAAATAGCGAAAGAACACGAAGAACAGGAGAAACGATGGAAAGCACTAGAAAGCCGATTTTTGAAAATTTATCATCAATTTTTGAAAGCGTAAAAAAGGACGCTGAGAAAAGAAACGATAAGCCGGAGTTTCCATTTGGCTTAACAGAGCTTGATCGAGTGACGAACGGAATAAAAAGAGGGAAGTTAACGATGATTGCCGCGAGAACATCCGAAGGAAAGACCGCGCTTGGGATGCAGTTGGCGGCGAATCTTGCCGACTCAGGAAAGACGGTTGCTTTTATAAGCCTTGAAGATGACAGAAAACAGATCGCTGAGAAAATCTACTGCAACATGATGCGCGAGAATAATTACGACTTGCAAAAAGGAAAGATAAGCAAAGAGAAAAGCGAATCAGCCAACAAAATGTTTGAGGATATGAAACTTTTAGTGCTTGATGATTTTGGATATAACTTTGATGAGATTCGGTATGTGGTTGAAGAACTAGACCCAAGACCAGACATTGTTTTTTTAGATTATGTTCAGATGGTTGAAAGGGGAAATTACAAAACAAGATATGATGCGATCAGCGAGTTTGCTCGCCAATGCAAGGTTTTTGCAGAAAAGGCAGACATTGGATTTGTTTTGATGTCGCAGATCAACAGAGCCGGAGCGAAAGAAGAACGCCCCGCGCTTTATCACATGAGCGGATGCGACACTTTGGAGCAAGTCGCTGATTTGGTTTTGATTATGTACTACCCATTCG
>Ga0075458_10000115_pt1 | contig 24940 bp, 23 predicted proteins | sample DEB3_08_DNA_FD_77576 | JGI IMG/M metagenome (GOLD analysis project Ga0075458, IMG submission 77576) | Aqueous microbial communities from the Delaware River and Bay under freshwater to marine salinity gradient to study organic matter... | ecosystem: Environmental > Aquatic > Marine > Coastal ... | reverse complement strand
CGCAGATTCATTATCAGCGAGACATTGAGGATATTAAGGGCATGTTGGGCAGGATCTTCGACAAGCTTGATGAAAAGGCAGATAAGTAATGGAGATGGGGGTTATTGAAATCCTCATTAAGGCGTGGCCGATATTGCTGGCCATCATTACCCTCATCATTGTTCTGGCAAAGCTAGATCTTCGCGTTGCAGTGCTGGAAGAAAAGATGAAAACTTTATTTGATTTGTTCAATAAGAGGTCAGGCAAATGAATATAGAAGCCAAACTTCGCGGGGCGATCAAATCCAAGATGATGTGGGTCAATGCGCTGCTTGCAGTGCTTGGCGGCCTGGAACTTGTTGGCTCTCATCTGACCACGCTGTATGGCACCGAAGTGGCTGCAACCATTTTGCTCATTGGTGGCATGACCAACATGGTGCTTCGCTCCATCACCACCTCGGCTCTTGAAAAGAAATGATGGAAACCCTTCTCGGCGGCGTGTTTGGCGGCTTACTCCGGTTAGCTCCGGAGGCACTCAAGTTCTTTGATCAGAAGAACGAGCGTAAACATGAGCTTGCCATGCTTGAAGCCGAAATGAAGTTTGCTCAAGTTCGCGGTGAGATTGCCATGCGGCAGACCGAGGCCCAGATGACGATGGCCGAGGTGGATGCTATTGGCGAGGCGTTTAAGGAACAATCAGCCACGGCTCAGGCTGCGGGCAAGTGGGTTGCCGCTATCTCTGCCTTGGTTCGTCCGTTCGTGACATATCTCTTTGTGTTGGCTTATGCCGCCGTGAAGACCGCCGCCTTCCTGATTGCCCTTGAACAGAACGGGGATTGGAAGGCAGTCTTAACATCCATGTGGGGTGTAGACGATATGGCAGTCCTTAATATGATTCTTTCTTTCTGGTTTGTCGGCAGGGTCTATGAGCGAACTCGGTAAGGCAGTTGAAATTGCCGCCGAGTTATGCCGACACTTCGAAGGCTTTAGGAGTAAGCCGTACATTTGCCCTGCCGGTTACCCCACTATTGGGTACGGCACGGTCTTCAAGCCAGATGGAACTCGGGTCACAATGGATGACCCCCCTATTGCAAAGCAACTAGCCGAGGACTGGCTGGTTCAAGAGCTTCGCAATAACTATATATCTGGGGTGCTTAAGGCATCACCTATCTTAATTTCCAGTCCAGAGGCTCTAGGAGCCATTGGAGACTTTGCATACAACCTAGGGGTGCCTAGGTATAGGTCAAGCACCCTTCGCCGCAAAATCAACGCGGGCGATTGGGAAGCGGCCAAGGAACAACTTATGAGGTGGACTAAAGCTGGCGGCAGAGAGTTGCCCGGTTTAGTCCGCAGGCGAAAAGCAGAATCTGCTTTTCTATAACACCAGTTTTTTGGAGGATAGATGGCCTTAACGAAGCCAAAATTTCAACCTGGTGTTAACAAGGAAGGCACCGAGTACACCGCTGATGGTGGCTGGTTTGATTCCGACAAGGTTCGCTTTCGGCAGGGCAGGCCGGAAAAGATTGGCGGCTGGCAGAAATACCTTAGCTCCTCCTTTCTTGGCACTTGCCGCTCAATCTACGACTGGGCAACGAATCTCTTCCTGACATATCTGAGCTTTGGGACTAACCTGAAGTTCTACATTAACGAAGGCTCGTCGATTTACGACATCACGCCCATCAGGAAGACGGTTAACCCGATGGCAAATAACCCATTCACCACCGGGGCAGCAGGCTCGCTGCAGGTCACGGTGACTGATGTTGGCCATGGAGCCGTGGTAAATGACTTCGTGACCTTCAGCGGGGCAGCTGGTTTTGATGGAATCCCTGCTGGAGATCTGAATAAAGAGCATCAGATAACTCAAATTATCGATGCAGACAATTACAAGATTGTAGTGGCTACGCCATGCACTACTGGAGCGGTATCTGGTGGCGGCGCTGTAGTGGTGGCTGCGTATCAGATCAATGTTGGATTGGATGTTTATGTGCCTAGTCTTGGGTGGGGCATTGGTGCGTGGGGATCAGGCCCATGGGGGTCTGGAACCTCGATCAACGTAGCCAACCAGTTACGACTCTGGTCGCAAGACAATTACGGCAATGACCTGGTATTCAACCCCCGACTTGGCGGCGTTTATTACTGGACTCAAAGCACAGGCACTTCCGTTAGAGCGGTCGCGCTGTCAGCTGTGTCAGGGGCATCGGATGCTCCAGTGGCTGCCACCAAGATCATGGTCAGTGAAAGCGCTGCACAGGTTTTGGCATTTGGTTGCAATCCAATCGGATCGATAAACATAGACCCGCTTCTAGTTAGATGGTCTAAATCTGATAGCCCGATCGACTGGACTCCGACATCCACCAACGATGCGGGCGGGCAGTTGCTCAGTGCCGGGTCTTATATCGTTACCGCGCAAAAGACCAAACAAGAAGTGCTGATATTTACTGATGCTGGCCTTTACAGCATGCGTTATGTCGGATCGCCCTTTGTGTATTCGTTCTCGCTGGTATCGGATTACCATGGCTGTTTGTCACCGAATTGCGTGGCTGACGCCGATGGCCTTGTGTTCTTTATGGACGAAGGCAACTTCTATGTTTACAACGGCGCCGTCCAAACCCTTGACTGCACCGTCCTAGATTATGTGTTCTCTGATATCAACCTGGGCCAAGCGTATAAGGTTTTTGCTGGCATTAACACGAAGTTCTCAGAAGTTACCTGGTACTACCCGTCGAGCAATTCGCAAGAAATCAATCGGTACGTTACCTACAACTACAAAGAGCAACTCTGGTATATCGGCACTATGGAACGCACTGCCTACTATGAGTCTGCGCTAAAGAACTTCCCGATAGCGGCTGGCAAAGCAAGCGGCATTAACTACCTTTATCAACATGAGATCGGCTACGACGCTGACGGCAGCCCACTGGCTGCCTACATCGAGTCGGGCAGCCTTGAGCTTGATCCGGGACAAAGCTTTATGTTTATGTCTCGGGTCATCCCAGACTTTAAGTTCAAAGGAACCACCAGTTCGAATATGATTAGCCTTGTCATCAAGGGCAAGGACTACCCGTTGCAGAACTTGAACATCAAGTCAACCTCGACAGTGGGTTCATCCACCGATCAGGTATTTGTTCGCAACCGGATGCGGCAGGCAGCGGTTCGGGTGGAAAGCGATGGGCTTGGTTATGGTTGGCGACTGGGTGATCTTCGGTTTGACCTCCGTTCGGATGGGCAGCGCTAATGGCCGGTAGAATCCCACTCACCCTGCCGATCGCAGCCCCATCCTATGACAAGTTCAACGAGGCATTGACTCGGCGTACCTTGGAGTTGGAGATCCAGGAGCTTCGCTCTGAGGTGCTACGAGCCAAGACGCAGAGCGATAGCGTCGGGAGTCTTTCGATGAAAAGATTCCAGTTCATGCCGCTGTACCCATCCCAGAAAGCAACCAACAATGTTGGGGAATGGCTGGGTGGCTGGGGAGGATGCTGCTAATGTCCTTCCAGAACATCACGGGACTGAAGTTAGGGCAGGCTGCCATCACGACCAGCTATGTCACGCTCTATACCGTCCCTACAGGCACCCGCACCTATGTCAAGGGCATGGATATCTGTAACACCACAGGCTCCTCCATTGGCTTCTACGTGTCTTTTGTGCCATCTGCCGGGTCAGCAGGGGCTAGCAACGCGGTGTTCTATAACGCCGCCATCCCCGCCTATACCACGGTTCAGTGGTGCGGAACGCAGATCCTCAATGCCGGTGATACCATCCAAGTGAAGGCTTCAGCCACTGGCTGCACTATCACCGCTAGCGGCGGAGAAGCCCTGTGATCTCGGTATACCCGGCTGGTGTACAAGATGTCGCCCTCGGTGGCACCAACCTCGATGCCTTCGGAAGGCTTCGGACGTCCAATCCATACACCCTGTTCGACAGCCAGAACCGATACGGCAAAGACCCACAGTTTGATGAAGCCCTAACGGGTTCAGCCACTAGCACCTACTTGCCCAACGAATCAACCGTTCAGTTGGCGGTCACCACCGCATCCGGCGATAAGGCAGTTAGACAGACCTTGCGAGTGTTTCCATATCAGCCAGGGAAGAGCCTGCTGGTTCTTGCCACCTTCACGATGGCGGCTGGGGAAGCCAATCTTCGACAACGTGTCGGCTATTTCAATACCAACAATGGCGTGTTCTTTCAGCAGAATGACGATGTGCTGTCCTTTGTTGTGAGAACCTACACAGGTGGTTCTGCCAGTGATGCCCGCACCGTCAACCAGGCTGACTGGAATGGTGACAAGTTAGACGGGACTGGCTCTAGCGGCATCACGCTAGATGAAACCAAAACGCAAATCCTGTTTATGGATTTTGAATGGCTTGGTGTTGGCTCGGTGCGATGCGGCTTCATCATCAATGGGCAGTTCATTGTGGCGCATACCTTCCACAATGCAAACATACAGACTGCCGTTTATATGCAGACCGCCATCCTGCCGGTTCGCTACGAGATCGAAGCAACCGGAACTCTAACCGGCAGCAAGAGCATGAAGCAGATTTGCTCCTCGGTAATATCCGAGGGTGGATATGAGCAGCAATCTGCACTGATCTGGGCAAGGCAGACCGTGGACAAAACTGGCATTGGGACGTCCTTTGTGCCACTTATCTCAAGCCGCCTGAAGTCAACCAATCTTGGCGCTGTTGTTTTGCCTAATGGCTATTCCTTTATGCCGACATCGGCATCGGACTTCTTCGAAGTTGCATTGATTAAAAACGCAACATTGACATCGGCTTCCTTTACCAGTTTGTCAGACAATATTGAATACGACATATCCGCCACCGCAATGACTGGCGGCACCATCGTTAGAAGTGATTTCACCTCTTCTGGCGTCTTGTCTGGTAATCCGCTGAATGAGTCCGGTCGCTACAACTTCAGCCTACAACTAGGTGTGACGATAGGCGGAACCAGTGACATCTACACGCTTGCTGCCAGAGTTATCTCTGGTACAGGTGATGCTATCGGCGCGCAATCTTTCTGGGATTTGACAGACCCTTAATATGGCAGACTCAATCAAAGTACTTGGCCAAGTTTCTCCGTCAGCCACCACGCTGACAGATCTGTACGTTGTGCCTGCCCAAGCGCAGACCACGGTCAGTAGCATCACTGTCTGCAACACAGGGTCTTCCCCTGTGACCATCCGCATTTCAGTCGCAGTGGCAAACGCTGCCGACAACGTGAAGCAATACGTCTACTACGACTATGTGATCGGGGCCAAAGACACCCTGCTCATCGTTATTGGGATGACCCTGAATGAAACCGATAGGGTCAAGGTTTATGCCAGCGCCACCGATGTTGCCTTCAACATCTTTGGCGTAGAGACAGCGAGAGAGTAAGTAATGCCAAACCAGAACATGCAAGGACTTGCCGGGATATTGGCTGAGCAGGGTCGCAATGGCGACACCATGCTGATGCATGTCGCTCCGAGCGAAGTGGAGTACCTTGCTGGCTTAGGTGGTATTACCGAGAACCCGATGACGGGTTTGCCGGAAGCATTTAAGTTTAAGGATCTGCTGCCGTTTGTAGGCTCTGCCTTTCTCGGCCCTGCTTTCAAGGCAGCGGGATTCGCACCGGGTGTGTCGAGCTTTCTAGCCACCGCCGCCTCCACGATGTTAGGCGGCGGCAGCCTTGAGAAGGGCATCATGTCCGGCCTGATATCATCCTCGATTGGTCGGCTTGGTCAGAACTTAGCTGATACCGCACCCGGTGCTACTCCCGCTCCGAAAGAAACCGGATATAAGTTCGGCATCTTTAAGAAACCTGAGACTGGCACATTTGGGTCTCGCTATTCAGAAGCATTTAGCTCGCCACAGTTCAATCCAATCGAGATGGCCAAGGTTGCCACTGAAGGCGGTCTTGAGAACTTCCTTCAGCAGGTACAGAAGCCTAGTGTCATGCTGCCGTTTACTATCGGCGCTGGTGAGCTTGCCCGTATCAAGGCCGAAGAAGATTACGCAAGGCAGTATCAGAATATGCTTGATGAGCAGGCTGAACGTCGCCGTAAGATTCGTGAGCGTACTCCGCAGATTTTACCGCCCTCTAGTCCATATTACCGTCCACCTGGCATGGCGCAGGGTGGGGCGGTACAGCGGAGGTTTGAGGGCTATTCTTTTGACTTGAGCAACCTAGAGATGGATTCCCCGCAGTTGCAGGGGTTAATGGCATCTTCTCTTAACCAGCAATATGCGGAGCCTTCACCGGCTTCTATTGGCGTGATTGGCCAAGAGACAGTTTACATGCCAGAGCTTTCACAAGAAGTTGCACAAGTGGGTAACCGAGAAGCAGAGATGGCTGCTGCCCGCGAAGCCGAGTTGGTTCGTCAGCGAGAACAAGCTGCCGCTGAAGCGGAGGCTGCCCGTGTTGTCGCTATGCAGCGTGAAGCCGAGATGCAAAGGGCCGCCGCTGAAGCTTCTGCTGCTGAGCGTGAGCGTAAAATAAAAGAGGCAGACCTTGCTCGTCGAGCAGAGGAAGCTCGTCGCGCAGAAGAAGCTGCTCGCACCAGAGCGGCAGAGGAATCTGCTCGTCGTGAAGCTGAACGCATTGCCGCAGAGCAGGCTCGCCTTCAGGCGGAGCGTCAGGCAGAGATTCAGCGTCAACAGCAACTGGAAGCACAGCGTCAGGCAGAACTAACTCGCGCTGCTCAGTTGGCAGAGCAGGCTCGGCAGGCAGAACTAGCCCGTCAGCAGGAAGTTTCCAGACAGCAAGAGGCTGCCAGAGTTGCTGCTGAAGAAGAGGCGGCTCGGGCGGTACAACCCACTGAAGTATTGACTGCGTTGCCGGAGCCTGAAATCTCTGACGGGCAGCCTGTTTCCGTGGCAGAGCCTGACCCGGTTGTTACCGAGCAAGACATCATCGATAGTTTGTTCGTGCCTGGCGCGGAAGTACCGCAAAGCACCGGCCTTAATACAGAGGCTATGGATGAGTTATTTGCCAACCTCCGCAAGACAGAGGCTTTGCAGAAACTAGCGCTTGAGCCTGGCTTATTGCAACAAGGCTTTACCGGAACCTCAGGTATCACTGCCCCTCCATCCGGGGCTGGTATTTTTGCAACACCAACACGAGAAGAAGAGCCTGCGATTAATTTCGAGGTGTCGCCAGAAATGGCGGCTGCCCTGCAGGAAGTGGCGAAGCCAGCAGACATCACCGAAGAAGAGGTTCGCGCAATTCAAGAGAATCCACGCGTTCAGGCTTTGCAGAGAATCAGCGATCTGCTGAAGAACAACGAGTTTGGCGCAGCCTTTGATGAAGCGTTAAAGGCTGAGAATGAACTGGGTGGTGACTTCCTTGGCAACATCGTTGACGCCAACAAACTGCGCGAACTGCGTGGGCCAATGAATGCAGAAGAGATCACTAAGTTCTATAACGAGATGCCGCAGAAGGTGTTTGAAGAGCGGTATGTTGGCCCCGGCAACGAGTTCAAGAAAGAGCAGGCTATTGAGAAAAACATTGCCGCGCTTGGTGGGCAAGCTGGCTATGTTGACCCGATGTTGGGCGTTAAAGCCGAGGAGACGCTGCTGAGCAAGCTGCCTGTCAAGGAGCTTACCATGCTAGCTGCGGCCGCCATGCTTTCAACAGCTATTCCAGGACTTCTTGGTAGCACTGGCGGCGGTGCAACCGCTGGCGGGGCGACCGCTGGCGGGGCAGGCGCTGCTGGTGGCGTTGGTGCAGGTGCCACCGCCGGTGGTGCCGCTGCTGCTGGTGCCACCGCTGCAGCAACCGCTGGTGCGTCACTGGCCGAGGTAACCATTATTGCCTCTAAACTGGCGCTGACCATTCCCGAAGCGGCAGCCCTGATCGGATCTGTGGGTCTTGGCACTGCGCAGGCTTTGGCTGGTGGCACGGCTGCTCCTGCTACAACTGTTGCTCAAACCACGCCAACTCAACCGACTGGTCTCGAAACACCTCTTGATGAAGTTGTGGTTACGGGAAGCAGGGCTATTGATCCGGCGTTGTTGAAGTTGGTTCCCGGCTCTCTTGCCTCAACAAATTTAATTCAGGGAACGACGGACATCCCAACGGATATTTACGGACAACCAGAGGAAGTCCCCTCTGATTACGCTGGAGAATATACCGTTTCTACCGGGAATCCGGACATACCATTTATTACCATCCCAGCAGCGGTTGCAACAGAGGCGGCGCTTAGCGAGGCAGTTGCTCCGGCGACCCCTCAAGTCCCTGTTGACTATGCGGGTGAGTACACTATTTCTACCGGCAATCCGGATGTACCCTTCATTACTATTCCGGCTGCTGTTGCCGCAACTACGGCCACTGCTGGCGCCACGCCGACGACACCTGAAGTTCCAACTGACTTTGCTGGCGAATATGTTGTTGAGACAAGCAAGTTGCCAGACCTTGATATTATGACTGCTGGAGTGCCGTCTCTATCTCAACAACTTATCGATGCTGGGTACAAGCCTCCTGTTTACGAAACAACTCCACTGGATGAAGTGACGGTAAGGACATCAAAACCGCCGCCATCCAATCTGGATATTGCCGTGGCCGGTCTTGGCGCGCCAACGGCAGCTGAGCTATTGCAAGGCTTCACTCAACCCACTGTTGATCCACTAACTGGAGAATTAAAACAGCCTCCGGAAGTTGAGCAGATCGATATCACCAAGCCAGAAACGTCATTACTTGATACTTTAATTGACCGTGGCAAGGATGCCTTAACAGATTTGGCCACATCTCAATTGCTTGGCGCATTGGCTGGTGGCGTTGCCGGTGGCACTACCGGCGGGGCTGGCGGTGGCGCAGGCGGATATGTTGGCACTGGCGGTCTTGGATACATTCCAGAAGGCCAAGAGCGTCGTTATGTCGCAGCACCTGAGGAGTACAAGCATGGGTTCTCTCCTGAATTCTTGTTCTTCCAAAATCTCAACCCACCTGCTGTCGATCTCACCTCGACAACCCCAGCCACACCGGGGACTGGGGGAGGCGGAGTTAAAGGCTCTGGACAAGAGGATTTGTACGGAGGATTCACCCCTCCGATCGCAAACGAACCCCTGTACGATCCAAGCACAGGGATATACACCTTCGCAGATGAAACCGGGCAGTATGACCCAAGTCGATTCAGATCCGAGACGATCCCTGTTGTTATCGAGCCAACACCAATTGAAGGCAAGCGAACCGGAGGGAAGATCAAGTCCTATTCCCCTCGTGGATATTTGGATCTGATCCAAGGCTACAACGAAGGTGGCGAGGTCGAGGACGAGGAGAGCGTCGAGCAAGAGGTGGCCGAGTACTCAGAAGCCCCGATGACGGACGGCAGCCGAGGACTCATCAAGCTTGCTCAGGCAGCCATCCTTGGTCAACTGTCCGAAGATCAAACTGATGACGTCATTCAGAAGTTCATCGATCTGCATGGCAACAAGGCATTCCGTGAACTTCGCGAGAAGACGCTGGAGTCTGTTGCCAATGGCAGCCGCAAGGAAGGTATGGTCGAAGGTCATACTGGCGGCATGGATGACATGGTTGACGGTGTGATCGGAAGTTCAGAGCGAGTGGCAGTCTCGCCGGGTGAGTTCATCATCCCTGCTGATGTGGTCAGCATGTTAGGCGATGGCAACAGCGACTCGGGCAGAACCAAGCTTGAACAGATGATGTCTCGCGTTAGGAAAGATAAGACGGGTTCAACCAAGCAGGCGAAACCCATCAACTCAGCCAAAGTTTTACCTGCTTAAGAGGATAGGTTATGGCTTCAGAAGCAACAGCACCCACCAGTACCACGGTTTACCAACAGGCGCTGCCTGAGTACGCCGCCCCTTACTTTGAACGTCTCCTGCAACGAGCAGAGACGGAGAGTCTGCAGGGGTATCAGCCGTACACAGGCGCAAGGCTTGCTGGTTTTACAGAGGCGGAAAGGGCTGCCCAAGCTGGTCTGGCTGGGTTGTCCAGGCCAGAACAATTTGCGGCAGCCACTGGAGTGGCGGCACGAGCCGCGCAGGAAGGCCCGAGTGCTTTTGATTATGCCCGTGGATACACCCCCGGAGCCTTTACAGCGGCTTACACACCGGCTGGCATCACCTCTGGCTACCAAGCCGGGGCAGGCCCAGCGGCTTACGAAGCCGGAATACTGGGTGGCATGGGGCCATTCACACAGGAGATTGCTTCTCGCTACATGACGCCCTATCAAGAGGCGGTCACCAGTGCGGCGGTGCGAGAACTGGAGAAGGGTGCCGAGCGAGCCAGAACCGGGATTGGTCAGGCAGCAGCACAGGCGGGTGGTCGCGGCGGGTATCGCGAGGCCCTGGAGCGATCCGAGTTGCAACGCAATGTGCTTGAGCAAGTGGGTGATGTCACTGCCAAGGGCAGGGCGGCTGCCTATGAATCCGCCATGCAGCAATATGAGCGGGATCGCCAAGCTCAGCTGGCTGGATTCCAAACCCAAGAGGCTGCGAGACAGGCGGCAGCGGCCAGTGGGCTAGCGGGTTACCAAGCCCAAGAAGCAGCCAGACAAGCCCAGACCCAGTTCGGGTTGACGGCTCAACAGGCCACCGAGCAACAGCGTCAGGCGGCGGCAGAGTTGGCCGCTCGTCAGGAGGCTGCGCGTGAGGCTGCCCGTCAGCAGCAAACGACGTTCGGGCTGCAAGGACTACAGCAAGACTTGGCGGCTCGCCAGCAGCAGTTGGCAGCCGCTCAGACCTTAGGTCAGTTGGGTCAGACTCAGCAGGCTTTGGACATTGAGCGTCTGGGTCAGCAGGAGTCGGTGGGGCAGCGCCAGCGGGCATTGAACCAAGCCTCGCTCGATATTGGTTATCAGGACTTCCTGAACCAGATGGGTTACACCCAAGGGCAGCTGGGCTTCTTCTCCAACATCTTGCGTGGCATTCCGGTGCAGCCGCAGCAGACGGTTTCTACATTCCAACAGCAGCCGAGCCTATTCCAGTCCGTACTAGGTGCTGGCATCGGCGGGCTTGGGCTTTACAATGCCTTGAAGGGAGGCGGTTAAATCATGAGCCTTATCGACCAGCAAAAAGATCTGGAGAACTTCAGCGATCAGGCTCTCCTGCAGGAAGCGACGCAGCCCCAGTTTGGGTACCCCCCGTACTTGGTAACTGCCGAGATTCAGCGCAGGCAGCAGGATCGAGCCAGAGTGCAGCAGCAGACCATGGCAGCCCAAGGCGAGGCTCCCCCAGTTGCTCAACAGCAAGTGGCTGAGTTTGCCAACCAGATTGCTCCTATGGCGCAACCAGAGCCTGTTATGGGCGGTATGCCGCCAGAGGCAGGCATGGCTATGGCCGGTTCCATGGCCGGTTCTATGCCTTCTCCTGAGCCTGTAGGGATCATGGGTGCTGCCCCCGTGCAGGCCATGGCAGGCGGCGGGGAAGTGAAGCGGATGCAGGATGGCAAGACGACTCCCACCTTTATGGAGCGAAGCGGGCTGCCTTTCTTCACCACTAAAGAAGGAGTAATGGCTAACCAAGCCGCGCTGTCAAGATTCTTCACTCCTCGACGACCAGGATTTGTAATTGCTAGGGAAGCCCAAGCCTTGCGAAAGCAGGGGAAGATGGACGAGGCTTTGAGCCTTTTGCGACAAGAGGGTATTGATCCTAGGCGGGTGTTCGGCAGCCAACTTGCTGCTGCTCCAACTGCTGTAACGGAAGCCCCCGTGATCAGCGAGGCTCCGGCAGTCACGCCATCCTCTGCTCCCGGCATCACATCAAGAGATTCAAAGGTCGCATTTGGCCCCGCTGCTCAAGCCAGCATTTTCAACGTGAGACCCGGTACCGACTTTAGCGGCGGCGCACCCACTCGGGATGCGGACGTTTCAACGCAAGACGTTGGGCTGCCCAGCATCGCAGTCCCGGGTCGTGGCGACTTCATGTCCACTTACCGAGATGTGCTTGGCCGCATAGCCCCGCTTGAAACAGTGGGCATTCAGTCTCGCAAGGATATCCTTGAGGGACGAGTCACGCCGCAGGGTCGGGTTGCATTAGACCCGTTCTACGTTGAAGAGGCTAAGCGCCTAGAGCAGTTCCGTCCCAGCCGGGAGAAGTTTGAGCGAGGCAGCCAATCGGAAATGCTGGCAGGGCTTGGCGCCATCATCGGTGGCGCCACCCAGCGTGGGGATATTGCCAAGGGGCTTGCGGCTTTAACTCGCCAGCAGCGTGAAGCAGAGCGTGACTTCCGTCGTGAGGAGCGGGAGTTTGCTGGGTTTGAGTCTGGGCTTCGCAGAGAAGAGCGAGCCGAGGCGATGATGCGTGATCAGGCGAGGGCTGCCACCGCTCGGGAAGAGCGAGAAATGAGTAGGCGGGATATATCCGACGCTCTTGCTATGACGCAAGCGATTGAAGCAAACAAGAACAAGATTGAAGAGCTGAGTATTGCTCGTCAAAACTTGGCCGCAGAAATTCGAAAGCTTAACTTTGAGATCAAGAACGCCCCAACATTGTTTGCTCAAAAGGAAGCAAAAGCCAGACTTGAAGCAGCGGAAACGTCGATGAGTATAATTGAGAAACAGATGTCCACATTGGGCAAGATGTTTGAGATTTCTCAATTGCCTGGCGGCCCTGAGTTCTTGCAATCGAGAGGAGTGGAATCGTCAGGAAAACCGACCGCGGCTAGCCTAGTGTTCACCCCCCGGTAATTAGCGTTATTACAAATCGGATACTCTAATAATGGCAGCAAATCCATACGGGTTCCCTCAGGAAGTTCAAGACTTGGCCCTTTCAATGGGGCTTGGTGATATTTTTGGATTGTCCGCGCCTGTTGCGACTGCGGCAAAACCAAAACGCCCGGGGTACAAAACCATCACGCTGCCCAATATGCGCGAGATGGAGATTCCAGAGAATCCATCTGAGGAAGAGAAATACAAGTTGTCAGTAGAACTGGCAACTGCATTCCCAGAAGAATACGGCGAACTCCTTGATCCGTATCAAACGCTGCTTGGCGGAACCGCCGAGTTCTTCAAGGGCATCCCGCGCGGATTTGCCAGCGGTTTGGTTCAGGTTGCGCAAGGTGTTGCTGGCGCGGTTACGCCGGGTACTGATACCGAGATCGAGAAAGATCTTGCTGGCATTCAAAGTTACCTAGAAAAGGAAAGCCCGGTATCTGCTGACCCTGTATACCGGGACACTATGGCATCGAAGATCGGCGCAGGGCTTGGCTCTTTTGCCACCTTCGCTGTACCGGGCAGTGCCGCTAAATTGCTCGGGGCAAACCCTGCGAGCGTGGCCACCAAGTCGGCCATCTATGGCATGGCTGGTGCGACTGGTGTCGGCACTCAAGCTCAGCGCATCATGGAGCAGCGCGAGTTAGGCAAAGAGATTTCTGCTGGCAGAGAGTTAATGGCGTTAACTCCTGCCTTGCTGGTCGGACTTTCTGAAGCACTGCCTGTCGAGAGATTGTTCAAGAAAGGAATGGCCTTTGATCCCGCCAAGGGATCTGCCTTACGCAACATACTAGCCCGGGTTGGCAAGGGCAGCGAAGTCACCGGAACTTTCTACGATGACATTACGCGATTGTTAGGCGGCGCATTAAAGCAAGGCGCTGTCGAAGGATTGCAGGAAGCAATCTCTGGTGTGGCCCAAGACACCATCTCCAAGGTGGTCTATGACCCCGACATGGAGATTGGCGGATCTGCCCTAGATGATCTGCTTGTGGGCGGTGGCGTTGGTGTGTTAGCCGATGTGATCGTAGACGCCATGGGTGGTCGCCGCACTGTAGCTAACGAGGCTTACCGCGAACGAGAGAAGCGACTTCGGCAGGAGGTCATCAATCAATATGACATGTCCCAAGCGGTAAAGATCGCTAGGGCAAATCAGCAGGCGGCTGCTGACAAGCCTGCTGCTATCCCGCCAGTTACACGAACATTGGCATTGCCTCCACCTACTGTCGATGGGGTCTACAACGTCTCCCTTCGATCCGACCCAGATCGTTCAGTTATGGTTCCGGTGTTTACCCAGCAAGGCAAAACCTTTGCCTATAACCCAGAAGCCAATAACTATGTAGACCTGACGGACGCTGTTGCTAGCGGGGATGACATTGCTGATGTCATCACAACAGCGATGGGGCGGGACATAGGGGCAATCCCGGCTTCGAAGGAAGTGGACGCAGGGCTTTCTCTGTCCACACTTAAGAAGCAAGTCAATGTTTATAAGTCTTCTGACTTTCCGTATTTTAACATTGAGTCAATCAGCAACGACATCGCCAACAACCAGCTAAGTCCGATTACGTCGGATTCGTTTGCAACTGTTGTTCCGCTGCCACAAGGGTTTGCCTTGGTTGATCTGAATACCGGCAGACCTATCGCTGACTTTAGTGGTGAAGTACCGACCACTGCTTTGTTCCCAAATGCGAACGAAGCATATGCTCAGATGAAAAAGATCAATGTCAAGAAAGCATTGATCAATTCCAATGATGTTATGGATTTCACTGGCATCCCGCAAAGCAGGGGAGCATTGACTCTATCGATGATGCTTAGAACGCCAGAAGCCAGAATGCTTCCTGGCGGGTATGCAACCCAATACATCGATAAGCCTGAAAAGAGAGTTGGTCTTAAGAAGGACTACTCACCGGAAGAACTTAAAAAACTTTTAGGCCCAGATCAGTTTAACCTGATGATGGCTGACCTTGCTCAGGCGAATATAGATAAAGCCGAGGTCTTGGACTCTCTGTTTAAGAACGTGGCAGAGGTTGGTTTTTCAAAGCGCAGCATTTCTGCCAATAAACTGACTCAGTTGGGCAAGTCTAAAAATCTAGATATCGACATCAACTCAAAGCCATTTAAGCAATTTGCAAAATACTGGACTGGGACTGCCAACTGGTTGGATATGTCCAATGGCCAGCGGCTTTATTTAATGGCTCGCATTGGTCAGATATCGCCATTCTCCAAGAGAGTGGACTTCCCGAATCTCTTACCTAGGCAGTACAAGAGAGATCAATTCGATCGCGTTCTTGCTGCCATTGGGCAGCCAGACGGTTCCGGTAAAACTGCCGCTGTGTCTGTCGATGATATTGCCAAGGCAGCAAACTCCAACAAGGAAACTGCCAAGCAGATCTTCGACGATCTTGTATTCAGCGGGAGGGCAGCGCCCGTCGCCAAGGGTAAGATCCGACTGCAGAAGTCAGAGGCCGACTTCCAAGCAGAGAGGGAGGCCTCTGCCGCTAGGGTAGAGACCCCGCTCACACTGGAGCCTGCAGAGGCTGCTGAGATCAAGCAGGCTGAGGTTCTGGAGAAGGAGGCTGAGACTGCCGCCATCGCAGCACAGGCAGTCGAAGAGGGGGCTGATCCCGCCATCGAAGCTACTGCTGCCAAGTTCTCTAATGCATTAACGGATGCTCTTAACAAGGCAGGCCTTGCCAACTTGGTCAAGGTCAAGGCTGAAGTTAAGAAAGCTAAACGAGAGGCGGGAAAGAAAGCCAAGGATACAACTTCAGGCTGGTTCGATCCGATAAATAAAGAGATCGTGGTGTTCATGCCTGAGCAGTTGAACAATCCCAACATCACCGAGCAGGAGATTGTTGACTACGCCAACCAAGTTCTTAATCACGAGATCATCCATGTAATGCGTGAGGCAGACCTCATTACCGAGGCTGAATGGAACACGCTGCGTAGTTTTGTAAAGAGTGCCAGGATTAACAGAGAGGTCGTCAAGAACGATGTTCTGCTTGGCAAGGATGAGTCCCTTCTAGATAACGTCCGCAGACGTTATGCAAATGAAAAGGACATGACCGAGGAGGATCTGATCGAGGAGGCTATTGCAGAGGCGTACCGCCTGTGGAACAAGCACGGCGGTAAGTGGGTGGCTGGCAAGCCTCAGTCTGTGTTCCGAAAGATCCTGAACTACATCAAGTCCTTCGCCAGTGCGTTCAAGAGTTCTGGCGCTACCAGTGTGGATCAGATCTTCTCTTCGATGGCCTCTGGTGAGGTGGCTAAGCGAACGCCTGGACTCTCCGTGTTTAACCCTGATGCTGATGCTGCCATCCGAACGCTTCGTAGGTCGGACGTCATTGATTCTCCGGCACTTCGCCAAGTTCAAGGCAAGCGTCCTAAAGGAGTTCAGAAGTTCGCACCGAAGAAGGCGATAGCGGCGGATGAAGCCGATGCCAACAAGGAGCGTGACGAAGCATTTAACAAGCTTGCAGATATGCAAAGAGGCAAGCCAGAGATGGCTATGCTTGTCGTGCAAGACACGCTTAAAGAAGAACCTTACTATTCGGCAAGAGGAAATGGCTCGTTAAACTATCTTGTAGAGCATGTTGGCGATCTAACTCATCGCATGGCTGAAAAGTACGCCACCATGCCTGGAAGCGACATGGGCATTGAGTACGTTGAACCAAAGCTCAGGTCTGCAGTACGGATCTTAAGCAATCGCATTGACCTTCAACTCTTAGGTGAGTTCCCAGAAATGCCCGAGCTTGCTCGGTACGCCGAGGAACACAAGAAGCTTCCGGTGTACAACGAAGCCCAGAGACTGGCCAGAGATGCAGCGGTGGCCATTGGAGAGAGAAACTTCGTTGTCGCTAGAGATAACCTCCAGAAGCTGAAGGGCATGGTTGATAACGGGACATATGTCGAAGAAGCGTCTAAATTTACCCCCGCTGAAAAGACTGAAGTTAAGATCTCCAAGGCTAACGAAGAGCGGGTAGACAATGTTATCCGTCAGCAGATAGAAAATGCCCCGCCGGGATTCATTCCGCGCTTTAACCCCAACGCTCCGAAGGCTGCCACTCTCGCCGCCATTCAGTATGAGACTGACGGCAGGGAGCCTGAGATGCCTGCCATCGGCAGGCGCTTGGCTATTAGCGCGATCAACCAAGAGGATGTGCCTAATTCTGTTATCCGATCTGGCATTAGGAAGTATGGCCAGATCAACGAGGACAACAGAACATGGGGACAGAAGACTCTTGATCTTATCAATGACATCCTGCCTGACTTTGGTCGCACATTTAGGAAGGAGTTTGTTGATAAGAACAACGAATTCCGAAGGCAAGAAACCGAGCTAATTGGCACTGAGAATGAAAGAAATCTTATGGCTGAGACATCGGCTAGTGCCAGACTTGGCGCGCTAGATCGGCTCCAAGGCATTGTCGCTGCCGTCCTTAGTAAGGGCGGAATCCGGTGGATTACCGGAAGCGAGATGGCCACCCGAGATGCAGACATCGTTCAGGACAGACTGGCTGGCTATCACCAGATAGACACTAGCGTTCCAGGGCTGATTGAAATCTTCAAGCCGTTACAGGATGGCACTGTTCCTAACGGCATGCGTCAGTACAAAGCCTATGCCACATTCAAGCGTATCCAAGGTTTCCGACGTCGCGCAGAAGAGGCAAGGCGAAGACTCGAAATCATGGGCGATCAGATGTCGCCTGATGAGAAGCTAAAGGCCAACACTGCCATCGAGATGGAGAAAAAGGTTAGGCTGCAAGACAATCCTAGCGATGCTGAGATCAGCAGCCTGATAGAGGCGGTAGAGACTAACTACCCCACAATTAAGGAAGTCTACGACAAGTACCAAAAATTCAACGGCATGCTGATTGACTTTGGTATTGCCACTAATGTTCTAACGCCAGAGCTTGGCAATCAGTGGAAGGAATGGGCGGACTATTTTCCGTTCTACAAGGAGCTTGAGGACTCAATTGCAAAGGGGCATGGGTTCAAGAAAAAGTCATCTCTCTTTAGATCAGACTTCTTCTTCAATGAACTGTCGCGAGACGCCAAGGATCTGGAGGCGGCCGATCCCTTTGAAATGATCGTCAAGAACACCTCTGGGATTATATTTGCTGGACTCAGGAACATGGCGTCCCTGTCAATCCTGCGAAACTCTGTAGATGTTGGCGAGGCCAGACTGATTGATGGGCCTAACCCAAGAAAACAAGCTGCGCGAATCCGAAAGAATGGCGGATACACTCAAGTTGTATTCGACGAGGGGCGTGAGCTTTACTACGAGATCTCCGACCCCCTTCTGCATGAGTCAATGATGACTTTCGGGGAGCCTGCCTTCAACACCATCACCAGAATACTAGCTGCCCCAGCTGGGGTTCTCCGAGAGATGGTCACCAGAGAGCCAGGCTTTATTTTCCAGAACGTGATTCGCGACGGTGTGTCGGCATGGATCACCAGTCCTGTAGGGTTTATTCCCATCATCGATTCGTTTAGGAATTGGAATTCAGATGAACTGGAATACCTAAATGACAATGGCATCATCGGTGGTTACGACTCGTTTAGAGATCCTAAAGATCTTAAAGACTATGTTAAGAGGCAGTTAAGACTCCAAGGAGTGGACGTTAGAACACATAGTCAAGGTGTGTTTAACATGCACAACAAGATCTGGGATGCATTGGGGTCTCTCAGTCAGAAGTCGGATGGCGCGATTCGTGCGACAGTCTACAAGTCCATACTCAAGGAAACAGGCAGTGAAGCACAGGCTCGTCTTGCCGCTATCGAGGTAATGAACTTTAGCCGTCGCGGTTCCAATCCAATATTCAGAAGCGTAACGGCTGCTATCCCCTTCCTGAATGCCAGGGTGCAAAGCTATGACAAGCTTTACACAACACTGACTGGCAAGTACTCGCCATATGATGGGCTGACAGGGGAGCAATACACCCGCAACGCCATGATGAAGCGAGCCTTGCAACGGCTCGCCATGATCGCCGCCATGACCAGTATCTACTGGACGATCATGAGCAATGATGACGATTACAAGAAGTTGCGCCGGGAAGTTCGCGAGGACAACTGGATCATACCAACAGGTGTGCCTGGTGTATTCGCTAAACTAGCCATCCCTTACGAAGTGGGTATCATATCGAAGGCCATTCCGGAAATATTCATGAACTATATGGCTGGCGATCTGGACACTAGAGCTGCCAGAGACAGCTTGGTTCGTCAAATTGGCAACACGACTAACCTTAGTCTTACTAACTTCCAGATATTCAAGCCGATTGCTGACATCATTAAGAACAAGGACAGCTTCACCAAGGGCGATATTGTTCCATATTGGACAGAGCAAAACACCGCTCGGTACATGCAATACGATGACCGCACAACGGAGATATCGAAAGGGCTTGCTAGGGCTGCCAACTATATCGGGCTACCCATCAGTCCGATGTGGATCGATTATGTCGTCGGCGGCTATGGCGGATCTATGGCGACCAGCATCTTGCTGTTGGCAGATAAGACTGTTAAGCAAGCAATGGGCGACAAGACAGCGGGTACTCGCGCTGACTACACCGACATCAACAACATCCCGGTGCTACGTCGGTTTTTCCTCGACATGGGTACGACGGGCAGTCGCCTGCAGCAGGAGTTCTATGAACTTCGCAAAGAGGTTGATAAAGCCGTAGGTACGATGAACAAGATGAAGAAGGAGGGACTAACGGATGACTACCTCCTGTACCGAAACGCAAAGAACGACCTGATTGGCACAAGGAATGCCGTCAACGCGATCGACAAGTACCTCGTTCGATACAGGCAGTATCGCAAGATGATTATCGAAAGCGACATGCCAGATGATCAGAAGCGCGAAGCCCTGCAGGAATTGGAAGACGATAAGAACCTACGCTTATCTTCTGTGCCGGCACTTCGAGATCGGGCAGACCTGCCAAACGATGTCCTGATTGGCATCTTCGATGCCTTCACCGGCGGCTAAGCATCAAACTCACCTGCTAACAGGCAGTGCCTGAACTGTTCGATCAGGAACAACATCTCTCCTTTGGACGAGGTGTTGCTTCCTGTTCGGAAGGTTCCGTCATTATCAATGCTGATCACCAGCACTTGACTAATTCCCTTACCAATAAAGCCTTTCAGTACTGTGTCTGCGCTGGGATGTAACTCCACTACATCACCATCATTTTTCACGATCGAAAGTTTTCCCTTTTGATCTTTGTCCTTCATTTGCAAATTCCTGTGATTGCTGATAAAAACCATCATCCTTTCCAATACGGATTGATGGCATGGCTCAGAAGATAACCGATAAAGAGTTCATTGACATCTGGAATGCAGCGCAATGCTCTCCAACGATAGTGTCAAAGATCACGGGGTTTACGGAAGCGGCAGTCTACAAACGTAGGCGGGGCTTGGCGGACAAGGGTATCGTCCTAAAGACAACCCAGAAGCAAGTCACCAGTAGCCACAGGTATGGCTGGGCTGCAATCAAGCAGCAGTTCCCATTAGAGATCCCCCTCTCAATCGACACCGGCACTATCCTCTGCATATCTGATGCGCATTACTGGCCGGGTATCACCACGGTTGCCCACATAGCGGCTGTTGAGTTTGCCAAACAGGAACGCCCCACCATCATCGCCGCTCTAGGCGATATGTTCGATGGAGCCACAGTCTCCAGGCATCCACCCTTGGGATGGGAGAATCGACCAAGGGTTATTGACGAGTTGGATGCCTGTCGAGAACGGATGAGTGAGTTCGAGAGAGCCTCACCCGAATCCTTAAAGGTGTGGCATGTGGGCAACCATGATGCCAGATTTGATCGAACCCTAGCCCTGAACACTTACCAGTACGAAGGCTTAGCTGGGTTCTCTATCACAGACTATTTCAAACAGTGGCAGTTCACCTATATGAGCAAGGTGAATAACCAACTGGGTATGCGACACCGGCCTGTCAACGGCGGTGTCCACTCTGGTTATAACTCTGCACTTAAATACGGCCTGAGTTACGCACACGGCCACCTTCACCAGTTGAAGGTCACCCCTGTGGACAATGCCAATGGCCGTATATGGGGCATTGATTGTGGGCATCTGGCCGATCCTGATGGCCCTCAGTTTGCCTATCGAGAAGGACTTACCATCGGAGCCTGCTCAGGCTTTGCGTTGCTGTCCTTCTACAAGGGGCAGATGGTGGATGCCGAGATCTGCCATGTAAACAATCTCGGCGCTTTCTTCAGGGGTCAGATGATCGTTTCAAGGACTTACGCTCCCGACGCTTCTGCCGCTGGAAGCAATGCGAGCAAAGCAAAGAAGTCTTCCGGTTCCCGGAAACCTCGCAGCGGCAAAGGACGCACCTAACGGTTTCCTTTTCAGGCAACCCATGGATCGCCCGAAAGTCTAGTACCTCGGGTGGTTCATCCCCTGCCGGCGAGATCCTCGAAAAGCTGTTCAAGTTCAGCTTCCCTTTTCTTGTTGAGCCAAACTGTTTTTTCCATTTCTTCAATAGCTCTCGCCGCTGCATGAGCTAACTCCCCTATTGCGATATACCGATCCTCGGTGGCAACCACAAAGCATTGTGGGATCTGCCTTAAGTCTTCAATCAGTTTGTTGATTTCCATGATGCCCCCGCCCATAAAAAACCCCACCCCGCGGGCGGGTGGGGAATCAACCATCTAAGGAGAACTATCACTATACCAGATCAGCATCAAAACGGAAGCGGATCATCCGGGTCTTCAGCCTGGGTGGGCGGGGGGTTTGCCTTGTACCCAGATGATCCACCGCCATTGTATTCCTTTTTCGGCCTTGCCTCTACCGGCTCATACTTGATGTAGTGGTAGGGGTTGCCAGCCTTGCTCACGCGATTCCAGATCGCCACCTTCAACGCTGGCTCCTTGCCATCCTTCAGGAGGCTGACCAACTGCTTGAGGGTTTCCTTGTTGACCACGAACTCGCCAGTGATGTCCGGCTTGTTCGGAGCATCCTTGTACTTGTTCGGATAGATCTGGCCGTCGCCACTAATTCTCTGTTCCATACTTTCCTCACTTTACCTTCGTTGCATATAACTTGAACTTCTTAACGAGATCGTCGTAGCCGGTCACACCGTCTGCGTCTGTGATCTCTCTAAGATCCGAGAACCAAGGTTCCAACTTACGGAAGAATCCGTTGAGTTCCACCTTGGCTTTGAACTTCGATACATGCTTCTCGACTGCCTCCAAGAACGCCTGATGTTCTTCGGACGTCTTGACTCGGCTCGGCGCCACGAACTCCTCTTCCTCGGGCAGATCAGATCCCGCAAAAATGTAGAGTCCTAATCCGAACAACGCGAAGCACTTCACTAGGCAGCGCATCTTGGTGTCCGAGATGGCTCGGGCATCAGGGTTCTGCACTGCATTGTTTCGGTTGTCCATCACCGGCAACCACATGTGCCGAGTCACACCTTGCACGATGACCGTGCAGTGGACTGAGCAACTGCGATCAGGGTAGTAGAGGACATCCCTGTCCATACCGTCTACATCCCTGAAGGTTGACCAAATGATCTGCATATCGGGGAAGTGATCCATCATGGTCTGGTATGCCCATGCCCATGAAAGATAGGTCAGGTGACCCTTCTTCTCCGTATGGTCATTCACATTCAGCTTACTGAGCGTCTGCCAAATCTGTTTGGCATTGCTTAACTCTTCGTTACTCACGCCTTCATCTCCTTCATCGCTTGCCATTGAGAGCAGAACGGTGCGACCTGACACCAGTTGCCTTCGCACCGGATGTTCTTCCCCTTACGCAGCCACCGATCCTCGTCTGTGCATTCAGGCAGTTCGCCTTTCATGGCGGCCTGATGCATCGCAACACGCTGTTGCACGAAGTCGGTCTGCTTTATGAATCCCCATAGGGGGATCTCCAAGCACACCACAGGGGACTGTGGATAGTCAAACTTCTTGTCTGCCTCGCTCCGTCGCCAGTCCCGCAGGATGGCCATGATGCGAAGTCGCTCAACATCGTAGCCGTGCTTACGCCACAGCCAGGTATACAGGTTCAGTTGCTGTTCCCACTCGGGTTTGTCCGACGTAATCGCATACACGCTAGTGCATTTGTAGTCGGTCAGCATCTTCTCCTTGAGCGACATCGTGTCCGTCTGCCCACTGATGCGCCAGCCATCGATCTCGGCATAGAGCCGACGCTCTGGGATCAGGTTCTCGTCGTTGGCATTGGCGTTCTCCAACGCCAGATGGACTGCCTTGCCGAGCAACTTGAACACCTCATCTCGGTAGTCCACCGTGATGTCAGCATCATGCTTCTCCGACAGAGCCACGATCCTAGGGGACTTAATCAACTGCGTGACAGATAAAGTCACCCCTTCTCCCTTGGTGTACGGGTCGTTCTGGACTGCCCGTATCACCTCGATAGGTACGTTGTGTTTGTTGGTGTGTTGCATTACTTCACTCGATACACTAAGAAACTTTTGATCAGCCAGATCACCCGGTACTTCTCGCCCTTGCGACTGGCTAGTTCTTTCTTGATGGCACGGTAAGTGGCCTGTGTCCCAGTCTTACCCTGCACCGTGGACTCGACTATGAATCCGTTGCCAACATCGGTGCTAGGCAGTTTCAGTTTGACTACCGGCTTCATCTCCACGTTGGCCTTCTTCTTTTTGAACTTCATCTCCTTGATCACCATTTGTCCACTCCTGAATGTTGTCAATCTCGTTCATGATCTTTGCGATACCTACCAGAAAATCCAAACCGCCTTCCCTAACCGTGTCGTAGTAGAACGTGATGGCGGCAAGTTCTTTGTACTGCCTGTCCACCATGTGCAAACGCACCATCTCACGGTCTATCAGGAACGTCAGGCCAAAGCCTGTCAGGTTCTCTCTGGTAGCCGCATGCACGAAGGCAATGGCTATCTCTTGCAGATCTTCTGGGATAGGGGATCGAAACCCCTCAGGATTTCCTTGTCGCATGTCTTTACTCCAAGTATCATCTTTGTTATGGAAGCCAATATTAGCGAGAAATAAATTGCAAGTCAAGAATTTTTGGGAAGGAGTCATCCACGGGGAGGCTGCCAGCAAAGCGAACTCCCGCCGGTTTGTCAACTTCGGGGGCAAACCTAGGTTCATTAAGAGCCAGAAAGCCCTGAGTTATGGCGAGGCATTCAAACTGCAAGTGCCTGAGCTAGAAGAAAAACTGGAAGGAGATCTTTTCTTCGGCGCTAAAATTTATTACGCTTCACGACGGCCTGACCTCGATGAGTCACTGATCCTAGATCTACTTCAGGGTCGTGTCTATACCAATGACAGGCAAGTCAAATGCAGATTTGTGCTATGGGGGCTTGACAAGGATGACCCTCGTGCAGAAATCTTCATCTGCTCCATGTCGGACTTCAAGGATCAGTTCAAGGACAAGCTCGGTGTTTTTTGGCACGATGAAGATTGCTAAGCGGGTGGTGTTTCAGGCTATCGAGGATGCCACCGATCTCGATGCTGACATCAGGCAGGATGCCCTGCGCTGGATTGGCAGTCAGGACTTCATCGAGGCTTGCTCCGAGGCGGGAATGGACTCTGTGCAACTGAAGAAGTTTGTTGCCCAGATCATGAAACTGCCTGTAGGGATTCGACGAAAACAAGTTCAGTCCCTACTAGATAGATATATATAAATATATATCTAGTTATATATATAACTAGATATATATAACAGTAAGTACATAGGAGATATATATACAGATATAGTTAAGAAACTAACTAAGAAATAAGACATAGTAAGAATTTATATCTAGCATCGGAGGAAGACGCATGCTAAGTATGACGAACGACGATGATGTGATTGGACGGGCAGTCCAACATCTCGACAACGGGCAGCACAAGGTCGAATGTCCTAGCTGCCAACACACCAGAACTAAGCACCGCCACGACAGACCTTTGTCGGTCTACGTGGATGGCCAATCTATTCGATGGACTTGCTGGCATTGCGGGGTTGAAGGCGGCATGGACAGATTTCAAAGCAACGTGACACCGATCAGACAGGTACAGGCAGTCAAGGCTCCGAAGCCCGAGATCGTCCTGGCTGATCTCAATGAGACGGACAAAGAGCAGGGCGTTCGCTACCTGAAGGAGCGGGGTATTCCTGCTGCTATCTCCGAGGAGTACTGCGTGTTTGGCAGATGGGGATTCGCTTCTGTCGGCAGTCTTCCGGCTATTGGTTTTCCGTACCGCGAAAACAACAAGATCTTCGCGGTCAAGTGGCGCAGTTCTGATGTCGATAAACACTTCAGCCAACAGGCTGTGTGTGCGAGTTTCTGGAATATCGATCGGGCAGTAGTGGGTAAGCCGCTGCTGA
>Ga0075458_10000113_pt1 | contig 25123 bp, 20 predicted proteins | sample DEB3_08_DNA_FD_77576 | JGI IMG/M metagenome (GOLD analysis project Ga0075458, IMG submission 77576) | Aqueous microbial communities from the Delaware River and Bay under freshwater to marine salinity gradient to study organic matter... | ecosystem: Environmental > Aquatic > Marine > Coastal ... | reverse complement strand
TGCCTTCCAAGCCGTTGAAGCTCTCGATCATCGAGGCATTACCCTGATACCTTTGAGCCAAGGCTAGTACATCATCACCAGACTGTACCGTGTGCAAAATACCATTAACCGGCAAAATCACTAGGTTTGAGCTAGGTTGGATGTTGTCTTCATCAGAAATGTTATTGGCCCATTTGATAGTGTCGGTCGTGATATTGAACTTAGCCGAAATGGAGCTAAGGGTATCGCCGTCCTTAACCTTATAATTAATGATTTCACGGCTTGGGGCACCGGCAGCGATTACACTTGATTTGTTGGCCAAAAACTCGTCCCCAGCAGTCGATAGGGCTGACATATTGGTCAGTTCGGTGGCTTTCTCGGCCACATCATCGGCAATTACAGATTGGGTACTGCCGGCCAAAATAGCAGCGGTGGCAACAATCGATGTCTGATCCTTGGTGGATCCAGTGCCTTTGGTGCTAATAGCTTCGCTGGCACTGATCTTGCCAACACCTACCAACGCCAAAACCGCAATCATGACAAATGCATGTATTGCGTATCGGTTTACTCTGATTTTACCAAAAGACTTACCAAGTTTTTTCGCTTGGGTAAGTTTAGATTCTTGAGTTTGGGATGAAGCTACTGCTTCATCATTTTTTGTTTGAGAAAAGCTTTGATTCCCCACGCCCACGAAATTTTCGGGACGCACTTGAAGGGGAAAACCTATTACTTTTCTACTAATAAGTTTCTCCTTAGTACCAATTAGGCGTAACTGTCGGAATAGGTACATAGTAGACTGCGGCTTAACTTACCCCTAAATTACAGATAGGGCCGGAGTGTTCGACCGAAGTTAAACTCCTTATCTGATAAGCTTATGCAGGGTAAACCCCAAGGAGACGAACTCACAAAAACCTTCATGTTGGCATGCGAAATAACGCTTATCCTCAAAATTTACGTGGGTATAGTCTAGCAGCCTATCGTTGTAGTGTCAATAAGCATATTTTGCTTATATGAAAGTAAAATATGGCTAATTTAGGTATTTTTCGATATTTTGGAGGTGTTGCTGGTATGTTTCGGTGAAATGCACCGTACCTGACCTGTCGGCAATGAAGTAGTAATAATTCGAAGGTGTTGGGTTGGCAGTTGCCAGAATGGCATCCAGACCTGGGTTACAGATAGGACCGATTGGTAACCCACTTACTTTATAGGTATTGTATGGGGAATTTATTGCAATATCCTGGGCAGATGTCTCATTATTGCCTGTTGCGTAATTCACCGTCACATCGCTCTCGAGTCTCATGCCCTTGGCCAGGCGGTTGTAAAAAACACTTGCAACCAGCTTACGATCGGCTGTGGTATTGGCTTCTTTTTCTACAATCGACGCTAATGTAACCAGGTCATTGAGCTTAGTAGAGTTCTGGTAGCTGGCGTCAAGCTTTGGCAGGACTTGTGATCCAAAGGTGTTGAGCATCGTATTGATCTGATCGGCAGGTGTAGTAGAGACCACGATGTCATATGTAGCCGGGAACAGATAGCCCTCTAGGCTTGATTTATTGCTGCGATACTGCAAAAAGCCCTGATTATAGGTGTTTGGAAGCTTTGAGGCGTCTACGAAGCCCTGGGCGGCCCCTAGGTCTTCTCTGGCCCATTTTCTGGCCATTCCATCAATCGTTAGCCCTTCTTGGAAAGTAACCTTTTTGGTGGCGATTTTGCCACTACCGATGGTGTCTGCGATGCTGGCTAGGCTCATCGAGGGGCTGATCAGATAAACCCCGGGCTTGAGACTGCCTTTGGATGGCCCAAACTTGGCATACAATACGAACAGGTTGGTGTCTGATATGAAGCCGTTATTTTTGAGATTGGCAGCAATCTCATCAAGGCCACTGTTTTGTTCCACCTTAAAAACCTTCTTAGTGGTATTGCCGGCATCTTTGGGTGAATTAACCATTACAATCAATACAATCAAAAGGGCCACAACTGTAAATACCAAAACCAAGGCCAAGCCCAGGACTACGGCCCACAGCTTAGATTTTTTTGAGGTAGTCTTCGAGGATGATACAGGCTGCGTACTGGTCGATAAACTCTCGGCTGCGGGATGCAAGTCGTTTAGGGATTCTTGTTGCGGCTTCTTGGGTTGATAATGCTTCATCTTGTAGTTCAACCTTACCATTGTATATTTCTTGCAAGGCTTGGGCAAACCGCTCGGCTTTTTTGGTTTGATCGGTGTCCTCCCCTTCGAGGTTGCGTGGTCTGCCAACAATCAACAAGGCGGGATTATGTAGATCGATTAGCTCTTGGATTTTTTCCAACAAACGGTCATTGCTATCAAGAGTCAGTAGCGGCTCTACTGCTTCCTGCTCTGCAGGCTTGATAGCCACCCCTGTCCTGGCACCGCCAAAATCAAAAGCTAATATTGTTTTTGGATAATCTTCTGGCTTAATCTCTAGCATATTTTCTAATCAGTAACGACCTTGATATCGACCGTTATTTTGGACCCCAAAAGCGGCATATTGGGTAGTAAGCTTGGCCAAGTTTCAACCTGGGCACCGGTGATTTGTTCGCCACTTTTCTTAACCAAGTCCGAGACATCCTTCTTTGGTTTACCAGCCACCTCTCGGGCGATAGCTTTTTTGTCTATCGGGTCGCCGTAGTAAGCTGAGGTTTTGACATTGAGCTGCACTTTGGTCGGCGTGAGTTGCTTTACGACCGTGTACTTGCCGTCTTTGGCGCCGTTTTGATAAACCTCTTTGTTGCCGCTTAGCTCAGATTTGATCTGGGCGTCAAAAAGCGCATCCAGATCGCTATTTTTGGCCATAAAAGCGGTTGATTTGAGCTTGGTTGTGACATTGACCTTATCGGCTTCAGCATCTTGCGCAACCGAAGTTTTGAAATCTACAAGCTCATTTTGGATGGTTTCGCGGAAAAGCTGGTTATCGTTGCCGGCTTTTTTGACCAATTCGTCGGCGTTGGCGCTAGCCTGCTGCTCGACTTGCTTCTTGGCGTTAGCTATATCATCGGCTGAAAGAACCGTAATAGTCTTGGTTGTGCCTCCACTGGTTTGGCCGGTGGCCTTATAGAGGCTTGAGAAGCCTGCGATACTAAAAGTAGTGGGCCCCACATTGAAAGCCTCTCCGGGGGCAGTTGCTGTGATCTGCACATCGACCGCACTGGAGCAATTGACTACCCCACCGCCAGCGCTTCCGGCCGGAATGGTGGTTGCCTGTGCCACTACGAAGGTTTTGCCGCCACCACTGACACCTGTGCCTGCAGCCAAATTATGAGTGCTGACATCATCGCAGTTTTTGACTGAAAGAGTGCCGGTGGCCTTGTTGCCAACTTCCTTTTTACCAGTAGCGGAGATGTCGAATGCCACATCTTTTGAGACCTCCGCCTTTTGAGCGGCTATCACTTGGGTTGAGGCCGAGCTAGTGGTGCTATCGGCATCCAGGACAAAATTGAAATTGAGCGGAGTCTTCTTGGCTTCAGCAGAAACAATCACTTTTCCTGTCGGAACCACTACATAAAGTATGATTACAATAACAATTGCCGCCACAGCCCCGACGGCAAGCCAGATGCGCTTGTTGAGCTTGCCATAATCAGGTACTTTTTTGGATGACTTTTTGGGAGCCTTTTCGGCATTTTTAGGATTTACCGGCTCTTCATCGGTGAGATCGATATGCTTTGATTCGAAACCCTCACCCTCACCCTCACCCTCACTCTCACTTTCCCCATCCTCTTTTGGTCTGTCATCGGATATCTGAATCTTCTCTGGGATTTGCTCCTCGGCTTTGGCGACATCTGGCACATGGGCAAGCGCCTTGACGCTAGATGCAATCGCAATACCGGCCGATCCGGCAAGATTTTTGGTGATCTTATCGTTGGTAACTAGTATCAAAGACTTATCTGAATCCCTTGAGGCCTTTTTGAGCAATTTGATATTGACCGAGCTATGGAGCAGGCTTGATCGGGCAGGCACTACGATGCGCACCTCCTTTTCCTTGGCCTTTTTGAGCTTCTCTATCGCCTCTGTAATCTCGCTGTCGGCATCGAGATACAAAACCTTGTTGTTTTCATTGGTTGATTCAGGCATATCTGTAATTATAACTCAAGAAGTATCAATTTTGTACCAAATAAATAGCCCTCCCGAATTTCGGGAGGGCTATGGTTCTCAAATCATTGGCTTTAGCCTGATAGCTTCAAGGTCCACTTGATGACCTCTTAGGCTGAGGTGGGCCAAGGGCAGTGTCAACGCCATTAGGCTCATCGCTAAGCAAAAGCCCAGGATCGGCCAAGGCAGGCCAAAAATCACAAACACGGCAAGGCCCTGGATGCCAAACTTGGTTTTTCCCCAAGTGTTGGCGCCGACCGGCTCGGTAGCTTCACGTCGCCGGCACTCATGTTCGGTCGAAACCGCGATCGCCACCAGCCGAAGCTCGTAGTAAAGCGCCGGCAGCAGGATTGCTACCATCGCAAACAGCACTTGGTGTTCGATCAGATGCCAAGCGCCGAGTGCGGCAGCAACCACGCTGGCAAGATAAAATACCTTGTCGGCCAGTGGGTCAATTGCTTTGCCATAGCGGCTCACACAATCAAGCCCCCTGGCCAGGGCACCGTCGATTCCGTCGGTGAGCAGCAGTACTAGCATAAGGGCTAGGCTAGCATAGAGCCTAGCGTCGTTTTGATTGACATAGGCGGGATAGACCAAAAACACAATCGTCGCAAGCGAAACCAACAGCCTGAGCGTGCTGATAATGTTTGCTAGATTCTTGACTAGCCAGGTTTCACGCCTAGGCCACAGAGCCAGGACGATTGGCCTTACCAACCAGCTAAAAAAAGACCTGTTAACATCATTGACTGAATTCAGTTTTCCTTTGACTGCTAAATCGGTCAATGTACCCCCCCTTCTTGATTTGAAAGAACTGCGTGCATACTAACATAAAAAGATTGTTTTGTCACCCTGCACAAACGGACAAATTAGCGTTACAATAAAGCTTATGAAGTTTAACCTTCCAAAATTGAAAAAATCCGATGAAAACCGCTACATAGTAGCTCTCGATATCGGTACCGAATTTGTCAAAGCCCTAATCGGTGAGGTGGTCTCAAAGACATCTGAAAAAACTGGCAAAAGTGAGCAGTATGTGGAGATTATCGGGGCTGGCAAAAAGCGGCAGCGCCTGAGCGATATGGCCGGTGGTGCGGTGACAGACATCGCAGGCGTTGTCGACAACTGCGATGCGGCACTGCGCAAAGCCGAGGAGCAAGCCGGGGTCGTGGCCAAAAATGCCATCCTGGGAATCGCCGGCGAGCTTGTCAAAGGCGGGACTACTTCGGTTAGCTACCGCCGCAGCAAGCCCGATGTCAGAATCGACATGGCTGAATTGCAAGACATTATTAGCCGTATTCAAAAACAAGCTCTCAATAGCGTTCGTAAACAGCTGCGCTGGGAGACCGGCAGCGAGGACTTGGAAGTAAAGCTAGTAAATGCAGCCGTAGTAGATGTCAAAATCGATGGGTACCGGGTAACCAACCCGATCGGCTTCCAGGGAAAGGATGTAACGATACAGGTATTCAATGCCTTCGCACCAATGGTACACCTGGGCGCGCTACAAACCGTAGCCTCTGATCTTGATCTCAACTGTATCAATATCGCAGCTGAGCCGTTTAGTGTAGCCAAAAGCGTCGGTGCCGACGATAGCTCGGAGTTTTCGGCAATTTTCATCGATATCGGTGGTGGCACCAGCGATATTGCCGTGGTCAACAACGGCGGCGTGCAGGGCACCCAGATGTTTGCGATTGGCGGGCGCAGCTTTACAAAGCGCATCAGCAATGCCCTCAATATCAGCTTCGATGAAGCTGAGGAACTGAAGCTCAAATACAGCGGTGGCGACCTTGATGAAAAGCGTGAGAAAGCTATCAAAGACGCCCTCAAAACCGATATTGAGGTATGGATATCCGGGGTAGAGCTTGCGCTTGCCGAATTCGACCAGCTCGATCACTTGCCGCCGCGCATCCTACTATGTGGGGGTGGTAGCGCCCTGCCTGAGATCAAGCAAGTACTTAGTGAGTCAGAATGGTACAAGGCCTGTGCATTTGCCAAAAAGCCATCGGTGAGCTTTATTAGCCCCGACGAAGTCAACCGTGTCGTGGATTCGACCGGCAAGCTCAATAGCCCGCAAGACATTACCCCAATGGGCCTTGCTAACCTTGGGCTAGATATTGTTGGCTCTCAAGGCCTGGGTGAGAATATCTTACAGAGGCTCAGCCGAACCCTTTCGGTCTGATTTGACTATTCGATTATTGCTTTGATCCGCCTCACACCGGCCGAGGAAGATTCTTCTTTGACTATCTTAAACTTACCGATCTTGCTGGTGTGATCAACATGTGGCCCACCACATATTTCACGACTATAATAATCACCATTTGGATCACCGACGGTATAGACCTTAACAGTGTCCGGGTACTTCTCACCAAACGCGCCGAGCGCTCCGATACCGAAAGCGTCATCCTTGCCCATCTCTACAAATGTCACCGGCATATCCTTTTTGATCACATCATTGACCATATCCTCTACCTGCTTGATTTGCTCGGGTGTCATCTTTTCGTTGTGCGAGAAGTCGAAACGCATACGCTCGCCGGTGATGTTGCTTCCGCGCTGCATCACATGATCACCTAAAACATTACGCAATGCCTTGTACATCAGGTGGGTAGCGGTATGGTATCGGGTAGTCATTTCGGTATGTTCGGCAAGTCCGCCTTTGAACTGCCCGGCGGTGGCGGTGCGGCTGCGTTCTTTCTGCTGCGCCATTAATTTGTCGAAGTCTTTTTGCCAATCTTTTTGTAATTCAACGCCTTCCTTCTCGGCCTCCTCCAAGCTCAATTCCATCGGAAAACCGTAGGTATCAAAAAGGGTGAAAATCAACTTACCGGTAAGCTCGGTACGCTTGCCAGTTGCAGCCGGCGGGCGTTTACTAAAATCAAGCTCAGTGGTACGCTTTTTGAATTCATGAATACCCCGCTGCAGAGTCCTGCGGAATAAATTCTCTTCTTGCTCGAGGGTCTCAATAATCTGCTTTTGATTGTCTGAAAATTCTGGATAGGTATCCTTGTAGTTTTCAATCACGACCTTGGCGATTTCGGTTGTCAGGCCACTTTCGATACCCAGCTCGTAGCCGCGGCGAATAGCGCGCCGAAGCATCCGACGCATCACATAGCCCTGTGTGGTATTGCTAGGCACCACACCATCGACAGCCATAAAGACCGCACTTCGCAGATGGTCGGCTATCACGCGCTTGGCCTCGACATGATCTTCATACTTTTTGCCGGTCATGTCTTGAAGTTTCTCAATAATACTCCACAGTACATCGATCTTGAACATATCTGAGCTGTCGATACTCGCAGCCACGATCCGCTCCAAGCCCCCGCCAAAGTCGATGTTCTTTTGGGCCAGGTCCTTGAAGCTGCCGTCTTTTTGCTTTTGATACTGCATAAATACGGAATTACCGATTTCCATGTAGCGTCCGCAGTCGCAGTTGGGGTGGCAATGCTCCCCGAAACTCTTGTCATGCTCGACATAATCAAATTCATAAAACACCTCGCTGTCAGGTCCGCCTGGCTCACCGGCTGGCATATTGGCAGGAACTCCGGCCCTACTCCACCAATTCTTCGAGGAGTCATAGTAAAATATGCGGCCCCCCTGCATGCCTTTTTTATAGCCATCTTCCTCGGAACCAATTTCAATAACTTTGGCATCGATGCCTTTTTGGGAAAAAAGTTTCTGCCAGATTTCTGCGGCCTCAGAGTCTTTTTCGATATCAGCTTGCTTATCGCCTATAAAGGCTGTGACATATAGCTTGCTTGGATCCAGACCGATCTCTGAAGTTAGAAATTCAAAAAACCATTCTAGCTGTTCGGATTTGAAGTAATCACCCAGGCTCCAATTGCCGAGCATTTCAAAAAAAGTGGTGTGGCGGTTGTCGCCCACATCATCGATATCTTCGGCGCGAAAGCAGGTTTGACTGTCGGCTATAAGCTGACCTTCGGGGTGCTTTTCGCCAAGCAAGTATTGCAGCATCGGCTGCATACCACTGCCGGTAAAAAGTGTGGTCGGGTCTTCCTGGGGCACGATCGATGCCCGCGGCACGATCGCATGCTCTCGTTTTTTGAAGAATTCCAAATATTTAGCTCTGACTTCTGAAGTCTTCATGAGCTGTATTTTAGCAGATTTTCAGGAGAGAGGCGAGCTGTGGTTATATCTTCTCAGCGTTGTTGAAAGCTTTAAGCAGGGAGGCTTTTTGCTTGTTTTGAAGATCGATCGTAGCTTGGTTGGTCGAGCAGCTTGATTGCGGCGGGGCATAGCCAAGAACAAACCCACTCAAAGCCTTTTGCTGGGTTGGGCCTGCATCAGCGGCAGTGTTAAATTTACTAACCGTACCTAAAGGCATCGATCCAAGGCTACAGTATTTGGCTGCATCAGATTGGGCGGGTGTCCAGGCGCTACTTTGTAGTGCTTTAGTTGAAAAGAAAGTAGTTGTACCGTTTACGAAATACTGCAAGTCTTTGATGTCATCTGTGAGTGGCAACTTATAGCCAAGCTCTGTGACCTCCAAATAATTTGTACTAGTAGCGGCTTTGACTGCCGCCGTGGCAGCAGCTGCTGCAGTATCCTCAAGCTTCTTTTTGTTGTTTTGCAATTCAGCAATCGTCGCATCTTTGTCCTTAAGAGATTGGTTAAGCTTAGTCATTTGCATGTAACCATACACACCTAGGCCAATCAAAGCGAGGAGTAATATGATTGAGATAACTATCCATACGGTCTTGGACTTGTCTTTTTTTGGTAAGTGTATATGCTCCGAGTGCATAGCATCCTTTAATTCTTTATCTTCTGGCATGAACCCTCCTTTTGTAATCTAATATAATATTTGGCCTAATTTTACCATAAAAGCTTGTGCTTTATAAAATAACTCCTCCGCCAACTACCGCCTCACCTTGGTAGATTACGGCCGACTGCCCGGGGGTGATAGCCCGCTCTTGGCTTTTGAGTCTTACTCTATACCTATCTATATCCAATTTCTCGAGCGAACATGGCACATCTGCAGAACGGTACCGCACTTTGATTGACAATCCATCGCTCAAGCCTTGCTCATCCCACCAAACACAGTCTCCGATTTCGAAATTGTCTTTGTTGAGCAAAGAAGAATTCTCGTCGGTAGTCACAAATACCTGGTTCTTTTTGGTATCAATCTTGTACACAAAATAAGGCTTACCGCCACCCAAGCCCAACCCATGCCGTTGGCCGATGGTGAATGCAAAAGCACCGTCGTGGGTACCCAGCACTTTTGCTGTATCATCTAAAATTTCGCCTTTTTGAGGCTTGATAAACTCCCCCAGAAAATCCTTCATTGGCACATTGCCTACGAAACACAGCCCTTGGGAATCTGGCCGTTTGGCCGTAGCTAGCCCCATCGAAGTTGCAATTTTGCGAATCTCTGATTTGTCATAACCACCGATTGGAAAAAGCACTTTTGGGGCTACGCTAGGATTCATGCGGTACAAGAAATATGATTGGTCTTTGCTTCGATCCTTGGCACGATAAAGACGATTATTTTTAAGGATCGCGTAGTGGCCGGTCGCAATCATATCGGCGCCTTCATCGATACATCGCTGTAAAAACACCTTGAATTTAATCTCCTGGTTGCAAATCACATCGGGGTTTGGGGTAATACCTCGCTGGTAGGAATCGATCATGTATTTTGTGACGGCATCAAAATACTGCTTTTCAAAATCATAGGTCTTGAGAGGTATGCGCAAATGGGCCGCAACTGAGCGTGCACTAGCAAGATCTTCTTTCCATGGACAATGGTGCCCTGCGATATCTTTGCTCCAGTTTTTCATGTACACCCCTACTACATCGTGGCCGGCATCCACAAGCAAGGCAGCAGCTACCGAGCTGTCGACTCCTCCGGAAAGGCCCACAAATACCTTGCTCATTTGTAGCTTCCAGTAAGGTTTACATAGGCTAGCTTCCAAAGCTCACTGAGAGTGATAAACAGTGGGAATCCCCTGCGCCACCACTGCGATTTGCTCCAGCGATCGTCAAATGCCGAAACGCCGATTACTTCGTAGCCTGGGCCAAGCACAGATTCAAAGGTTTGGTTGGCCCGCCTCTGATGATACGGGCTAGTGACCAAGATGATTTTCTTATAATTATTCTGCTCCAATATCTTCTTGGTATTGAGTGCATTTTCGTAAGTATTTTGGCTGATTTCATCGATATGAATATTGCTAATCGGCACCCCCTGGCTGAGAGCTTGCTTTTTCATTTCCAATGCATTGCTTGGACCATCATCGAGTGCTGCACCAGAAAAGACCAATTTGCTAGCATAGCCCTGCTGGTATAATTCGATGCCTTTCTGGGCACGGCTAGTAGTCTGCCCGCCGCTCACCACAACGATAGCATCGACTTTTTGCGGTTCATCTTGCGGACTTAGATAGTACCCGATCCCAACATATGCCACCGCAGCGAGCACCCCTAAGATGACGACGAAAGCCAATATCCAACCGAAGAATTTTTTCATAGCGGCTGTATTATACCAGATAAAGCTTTTGCAAACCGCTTGATTTCCGACACCGTGGTGTTCCTGCCGAAACTAACCCTCAAGCTACTTTGTGCTTGGCTTTTGCTGAGTCCGAGGGCAAGCAGGGATCTGCTAGGTAGCTCATTGCCGGCCTCGCAAGCGGCACCGGTTGCCACCTCGAAGCCAAGTGCATCTAGCCTCGCCACCAAATCCTCGCCGTTTTGGCTAGGTAAGGACAAGCTAAGGACATTGAAGATTCGCTCTTTGTGATGGCCATTGTAGCAATATTCTATAGAGTACATTTTCAGTTCATCGAGCAAGATATTGTGCAGCTTCCTATATAGTTCCGTATCTTCTCGGCGGCGACTTTTGGCAATGCTTAATGCCTTTGCGATACCGGCTGCCGAATCAATCGCTTCCGAGCCAGGCCGTAGGCCGTTTTCCTGCAGTCCCCCAAACATCAACGGCTGCAAGGCAGTACTTCTTTTGACATATAGAATGCCGGAGCTGTGCGGCCCATAAATTTTGGCTCCCCCAAGACTGAGCAGATCCGCTCCAAGTCGTGAAACATCACAAGATAGGTTGAGCGTGGCGGCTGAGGCATCGGTATGAAAAAGGACCTTTGTACTCCTTGATGCATTATAAGCATTGATAAGTTGGCCAACCTTGGAAATTGGCTGGACATTGCCTATCTCGCTGTTGGCGTAAGAAATCGTAACCAGCTTGGTATCTTTGGTTAGCAGCTTGCCTAAAGCATTGAGGTCTATAATGCCCTGCTCAGTTATAGCTGCCATCACGACTTCATAACCTCGCTTCTTGATTTGCATCAAAGGTTCATAAATCGAAGAATGCTCAGTAGCAATAGAGATTACCCGGCCCTTTTTGCCGGCTGGGCAAGTCCCCAATATAGCCATGTTGTTGGACTCGGTAGCGCCTGAGGTGAAAACTATTTCATCGCTGTTGCACTGCAAAAAATAAGCTGCTTCCTTGCGTGCTTCTAAGAGTTTTTGACGAGCCGAATTGGCACTTTTGTATTGCGCCGAAGGGTTGGCAAACTCACCATAGGCACCAGCCATTGCATTTAGAACATCCTTATCCAGCGGGGTTGAAGCCGCGAAGTCTAAATATACTCTGCTCTGCTTGATCATTGTCGGGAAATTGTTTTAATTGCTGCAATCTTGGTAAGGTTATGCATCATCGGCTCCGATCTTGATAAAGTTTTATAATCCCATCCACAAGCCGAGATAGATCATCCATTATTTTTTTGGCCTTGTCTGGCTTTAATAACTCAATAAAGTAATCGACCTCTTCCTTCTCTGTCTGCATCGGTTCTGTTCCGCCCGATGGATGCCTAGGCTCTCCAACCCCCTCCACGGCTTCATCCATAGAAGGGTAGCCCCTTTGGCCGAGACTCTCACGCACCACATCTTTTTCAATCACGATTTCTCCATTTATATCCAGCTTTATAGTCATTTCAGTGGTAAATTGTGCCGAGTCAATTTCGCTGGCTGCTGTCGTCTCCCAGCGTGTTATCTCCATATTTTGGGTATCGATAAATAAATCACCAGAAGCGTCTAAATCGCTAGCTGAGGAATTGCTTGTCTCAGGCGTAGCAAACCAACCAAGGCTATTCATGCCTAGCTTTTTGATAATCGGCTCGGCCTCAAAAGTCTCAAAGTCATAAAACATCTCTTGCTGCTCTTCCGCGGGTGGCAATGATAGTTCTGGATGAATTTCGGCATAATACTCTTCAATATATTTTTGCCTTACCGCAGCCAATTTATTGAGTAACGCCACAAAGCGTTGTCCCTGCTCCTGGGAATTTGGCTCTTTGTTGCTGCCTTGCTCTGGATTATTCATATGTTTATTTTAACCCAAAAAGTGTTTTTGCATTAGTGCTTGTGTATTGTGAAAGCTCACTAATTGTCTCGCTGCGTAGTTTGGCCATAAATTCAGCGATGTATTTGATATTGGACGGCTCATTTCTTTTACCTCTCATTGGCTCGGGGCTTAGAAACGGGCAGTCCGTTTCAAGTAGTAGCTTGTTTTTTGGTATAGCTTTAGCTGCCTCTAGCTGGTCGGATTGCTTGGTGAATGTCATGATGCCATTGAGGCCAAAGTACAGTCCGGCCTCTTGGGCTTGCTCGACTTGTTTTGGACCACCGGTGAAACTATGTATCACACCCCGTGCTGAAGGGTAGTTTTTGAGTATGGAAAAAAAGTCCTCCCAGGCATCTCGCACATGAAATACCAACGGCAAGCCTAATCCGATGGCTAACTCAATCTGGAACTCCAATGCCCTGTACTGTGATTTTTTATCCGCATAGTTTTTGAAATAGTCGAGGCCACACTCACCGATAGCGACAAGGGCTTTGTCATAATCCACATCTATTGCGAGTTCTTTGATTGTGAGTAGCTTATCTGTGGCAGCATCGGCTTCGTGGGGATGCAGGCCGGCAGTGGCGTAGATATCAATTGCTTGTGCTTGGTTATTCAAGCAAAAATCTAGTGCTTGTCTTGAATCACCATCATCCGTGCCGACCGTAATAATTTTACTGACATGATTTCTTTTGGCGTTCGCAATAATACCGTCCAGCTCACCCTCATACTCTGCAAAATGAATGTGGGCGTGGGTATCAACTAACATCTTCTAAACGTGGAAATAATATTGTTGAACCCTCGGAGGCTTTATTGTCCTTGAAGATTGCTGTAATTTTTGCGGCAGTCTCTGGCAAGAATGCTGCCAAGGATTTGTTGATCTCCAAAAGCTCACATATCATTGCGCTCAAGACCTCGATTGTTTTTTCAGGCTCGGACTTAAAAAGCTCCCAAGGCTTATGCTCATCGATAGCAACATTCAGATCGGTCAGGCGTGAAAAGATATCTTCCAAGGCTCGGTCAAATTGGAAACGTTCCATATAGTCATCAAGATCCAGGCCGTCAACGCTAGTTGTCTGGTAATTGCCGCCATTGTATTTATTGATCATAGCAGCCAGGCGCGATACTAAATTGCCAAGGTTGTTGGCCAAATCAGCGCTATACACTTCATCAAACCTTTGTTTGGTAAAATCGCCATCGTTGTAGCTCGGGATATAACGCAACAGGTAGTAGCGCAATGCATCAGATCCGTATGTTTCTAAGTATTCAATGGGACCGATAACATTGCCGAGCGATTTGCTCATCTTTTGGCCGTCGCTAGTTATAAAGCCATGCACATACACAGACTTTGGCATGGCAAGTCCGGCGCTCAATAGCATCGCCGGCCAAAGCAGGCAATGAAACCTTGCGATATCTTTGCCAATCACATGTACGTCGGCAGGCCAATATTTATCAAACTCATTTTGGTTGTCTCCATAGCCAATTGCCGAGATATAGTTTGATAGTGCATCGAACCATACATACATCACATGGCTGGGATCATCCGGTACCTCAACTCCCCACTCAAGCTGGGATTTTGGCCTTGAAACACTTACATCATCTAAACCTTTTTCCAAAAAAGCTAGCATTTCATTGCGTCGCTTTTGGGGCACGATGCGTAGCTCACCCGTTATGATGGCTTGCTTGAGCCTGTCGGCATACTTTGAAAGTTTGAAGAAATAACTCTCTAGCTCGATGTTCTCGGGCTTAGTTTTGTGGTCCGGACAAAGCCCATCCACTAAATCGCTTTCTTTTAAGAAGGCTTCGTGGCCGACACAGTACATACCACTGTAATCACTTTTGTAGATGTCCTCACTACAAGCCTGCCACAATTTTTGCGCAGCTTTTTTATGAGAAATATCGGTGGTGCGTACAAACTTATCGTTCCTTAGGCCAAGTTCTTTTGCTAAATCCAAAAATGTAGCGCTTAGTTCATCAACATAGTTTTGGACATCCTGGTTGTTATTTTTGGCAGCTTCCAAAAGTTTCTGGCCGTGCTCGTCGGTGCCTGTCAAAAAGAAGCTATCGGCACCCAGCTGCGCGTAATACCTTGCCAAGGTGTCAGCCTGAATTAACTCCATGGCGTAGCCAATATGCGGCTTGGCATTGGCATAGGCGATTGAACTGGTTACATAGAATTTCTGCTTATCTTTGATCATGTGTAGAAATGGTCTTTTCGTGGTGGTGTTTACGTTTAGATTTGTTACGTAATTTTATCACTATCAGGGCTAATATTACAGATACGATTAGTATTATCACAACCAATGGGGTGAAATTGTTGGTGGTGGTGGTGAGGGCCAATGGGTTTTTTGAGCTGGGCTCGGATAATTTGGCTGGGCTCTGACTGGCATAATTTCGACCAAAGATTAGGCTATAGCCAGAAAACTTTTGGGCCGGAGCAGTAGAGCCAAGAGCTTTTCTTGCCACCCTACCCTGCTCACCAATCTCAATTTCCATGTTGTAGGTTGCAGAATTGGTCGGGGATGTTCCGTTGTAGCGGATGATGCTCAGAAATGGTAGTATTACATAATTCTGCACTTGTAGCGTTGCATCCTTGGATACCTTCGGCGACTCCATGACATAGCTAAGCGTAGCCCTCTCATACTGATAATTGATATCGCGGCCGTTTTCAGCGATGGCTGCAGGCAAAGAATCATTTGCACCCCAGATAGCGAATGTCAGATGATCTATATCACTAATTCCGAAATTATTGAACTTCTCGCCCCAAGTGGGATCAAGGTTGATCCAGCCGACATTTGGAACATAGACTTCCACCCAAGAGTGCAAGGAATCGCTAACAGATGGCGAGAGTTTCAGATTGCCCGAGTAGCCATAGCCTACCGGCATCCGCGCTGGTATTCCAGCAGCCCTATAGAGCGCGATTGATAAATCTGAATATTCCAAGCACACTACATTGGCTGGGTTCGCATAAGCCTTCAAGGCACCTTGGCGGATATTGTACTTGATCTTTTCGTTGTTATACTCCAGCGTATCAATTACATATTTATTAATTGCCTGGACTTGCTCGGCTACTGTCTTTTTGCCTTTGGTGAGTTCTTCGGCTTTGGCTTTTATTGCACCGTCACCACTCTGCCAATACTGAGTTGATTTGGTGTATTCATTGACTAGGTTCCTAGGGATATCAGACTTGGTGCCACTTTTTGAGAGGTCATATTTTAGGTAGCGAACCTCCGCCAGGAAAGTAACTTTGACATCTAGCTTTTGCCCGGCTGCAATCTGATAACGCGCTATGATATTGCCATCAGCGTCAAGCGAAGTGGACTCTGGCTTAGGTTCGATATTTTGGATATAGACAGACTGGCTCGCGGTACTCGGCGGCAAGGTGATGGTATAAGCCTTGGCAACCGAAGAATCGTTGTTGATTGGATAGATGAAATCAGCCTTGTAGGTCGTGGAGTTGCCGAAAAGTAGCTGCAATGAATTGTTGATAAGGTCGTCTTCGTTGAAAGAATATGCCACCCGCCCAGCCTGCCTGGAGACTTCTTTGGGCATCCCACCAAAACCATGTACTTCACCAAATGTATCAGGAACGATCAAATTGACATTGTAGTTGTTGCGGTTTTGAGAGGCGATGCCAGGAATGTACACGATATTGGCACGGCCTTTGTTCTCGACCAAACTATTGGTATTGTAATCAACCACAAAACCCCAGCGCAGCCCGTAGCCGACTTTTGCACCTGTGAAATCTATATTCACCTGGGTGTATTCGTATTTGAAGCCCGCCTGCGAGCTAGTAATTTTCTCGGTAGTAAATGGTATCGCCCCACCGTCTGTATAATAAACCTTTAGGTTTTCAACATCGCCACTAGGTGTAGAGATTTTGATACTATCCAGATATTTGTTGGATGTATTATTTGTGATGTTATAAGTTTCTTGAACATTTGTCGGCCCGGTCTGAGGGACATTGTAAGTGACATTGATTGAGTAAGAAAATTCCTCGGCAGCCTTGATTACTGAAGGAAAGATCCCGGCAACTATCAAGAATATGCCAAGTGCTATTAAGATTGTAAAGCGCGATAACCTAAAGATACTTCGTTTAATAGGCATATGCTTATTCTAGCATAAGCAGAAAGCTGTGTTGCTAAAGGAGATTAGCTCTGATTAGGGACCTATAGAGTGATTCCCACTCTGGCATCGAGAGCTCCTGGGCCCGAACATTGGGTGCGATATTGGAATTGCGCAAAATCTCTTCAGCTACTTTTGGGTCAAGCCGCAGTCCACCCGATAGGCTATTGCGTAGTTTCTTTCTTCTTTCTGAGAATCCAGCTTTAACAATTCTGAAAAGCTGCTTTTGGTCGGCTTCAAATAATGGCTGTGCATGCCTAGTGATCCGAACTACGGCAGAATCAACTTTCGGTATTGGATCGAAAAGCTCTTTTTTGACGCCGATTATGAATTCCGGCCTGGCGTAATAAAGCACCGAGAAAGCCAAAAGCGACATCTGGCCGGGCTTTGCAAGTATGCGCTCGGCCACTTCTTTTTGTATTAGTAACACCATCGTGCTTGGCGGGTTTGTTGCTTCCAAAAAAGTGCGCAATAAATTTGAAGTCAAATAGTAAGGGATATTGGCAACAACCTTATAATTGTGCGGCAAGGATCGCAAATCGTATTTGAGAATGTCAGCTTGTATTAGTTCAAATTTGTTCTCGCTACTAAATTTTTTTTGTAAGTGCGGGATTAGCTCCTTGTCTGCTTCAACCGCTACGACCCTGGCCCCTGTTTGCAATAACTTCTCGGTGAGCGTGCCAAGACCTGGCCCTACCTCTAAGACTGTGTCATTTTTGCTAATGTCTGCGGAATCAACTATTGTATCAAGGGTAAAATCATCCTTAAGCCAGTTTTGGCCAAAACTTTTCTTTGCTTTCATACTAGTAAGGGAACTTGGGCAGACCTAATTTTGTCGAGCAGCCGGGGTGTTGGCTCCAGAAACCCCCCTTACTTGCGCGGGCATTTTTGAGCACCATAGCATCCTGTACTTCAGGCGGTGCTAAATCTGCGCGTGCATAGCCGGTGCTCCAGCGGTTCCAGGTAGCGGCGGAGAACTGATAGGCTCCATAGTATCCGTTGCCGGTGTTAGCATTGTAGCGACCACCGGTCTCACACATCCTGAGCTTATAAAGCAGCTCTGCATTATCGCCTATTGAATCTGAGAGGGTGCCGCGAATGATTATTTTTGGAGAGGCTGGCACAGAAATTTCGCTGCTGATTCTTTGCCTGCTTATGACAACCCCGTCTTTCTGGTTGACGATGTAGCTCACTAGCTGCTGGCCTGGCTTGCCTTCATCGATTATTTTTTGGTAGCTTCTTGGCTGGTTCGGATCATCACGGTATTGTACTTCAGGCTCTAGCACTTCGCTAACTTGGATTACTTCCTGATGCAATTTACTCAACACTATTTTCATATTGGAATAAATCGGGTCGCTCGCTGAGAAATTCATCTCATCAGCCGGACTTAGATCGATTCCTTTTTCTTTGAGGAGGCCGCCAACAGTAGTCTGCCAGGTCCTAAATTCAAAGCTTTTTGTGCCAATCGTCATTTTTACAGGGGTGGCTCGCTGGATGGTGATTTTCTGCCCTACGGCATCGAGATTGGCGAACTCATCGTTGCGCTCCATCGTAACTTTGTCCTCAGTGTAGAGCTTTATTCCAGCCGATTCTACGATCTGACGGGCTGATCTGTAGCCGCTAAGCGTAGTTGTAACTTTCTCACCGTCAACGATGATAGCCGGGTAGGCGCGGTAGATGTTCACATTGTAGTGGGGCTGGTCGATTTTGGTATCAATGCTTGGCTCAACCACATCCCCTTGGCCAAGCTCAACATCATTTTGCTTCAAGGCTTCACCGATAGTTGTGGCGTCGGTAGCGTATGTCTTGCGTTGGCCATCGACATATACGGTTACTAGCCCTTTGCCTTCGGCAATTGCTTGCTTTGCAGAAAACGGCTGCGTCTGGCCGATAACAGCCGAATACACAATGAAACCAATAAGCAAAATGACAGAAAGAATACTCACTGCCGGACGATGTTTGTAATTATAGTTTAGTGATTTTCGAACCCGGTGGTAGGTCTCTACATTGGGTTTTAGAAATGGTGAAATAATAAGCCTCTTTATTAAATAGTTCGAAAGAAGCTTTTGTTTTTGTTTGTGTCTACTGCAACTATTTTAAGCGTAAGCACTAGTCGTGTCAAACCCTACTTGTAAGCTTAGGGAGGCTGTTTTACAGATGTATTTTTATATTTTCCGAAGTGGGGCGTATTGCAAATTCAGACGCTTTTTTCCAACTTCTCGAAACAAAATTGTCGCTTCTGTTCCATCGATTGACCCGACGACGCCGGTACCAAAGATCGGATGCGCCACCCACTCACCTATGGAGAGAGCGACTTCTTCTGGAAAAGCCTGGGCATCTTGATCTGGCTCATAGCTAGGGTGGGTGCTGGAGCCAATGGGCTCCTGGATAATTTCCTCAGGGATATCGGCTATGAAACGAGAAGGTAAATTGTGCTGGGTACTGCCATACAGCAATCGGGCATTGGCATGTAGCATGTAGAGCTGCTGCCTGGCACGCGTCATGCCAACATAACAAAGCCGCCGCTCCTCCTCAAGCTCCTCTGGCTCAAAAAAACTACGGGAATGGGGAAAAACACCTTCCTCCATACCGACCATAAAAACCACTTCGAACTCCAAGCCTTTGGCGGAGTGTAGAGTCATCAAGCTTACTGAATCCTTTTTGGTATTTTGATTATCAAGATCGGTGACCAATGCAACATCGGTGAGGAATGTTTCCAAATCCAGCTGGCCGTATGATTTTATAACCCCCAGAAGCTCCTGGACATTTTCAATCCTATCATCGGCCGAGATTGAACCGTCTTGTAAGAAATCCATATAGCCGATGCGATCGATGATATTGCTTGCCAGATCATAAAGGCTCAGATCTTTTTGCGCCGAACTTTCCTGCAAGATTACCCCCAATGCTTTGATTTCCCGCAGCGCTTTGCCTCTGAGGCCGCCAATTATTTCGGCGTTGCACATAGTCTCAAAGGTGTCAGCTTCGTTTTTATCCAAATAGTCAATCAGGGCCGAAGAGCTTTTGGCGCCTATGCCACGCGTCGGTACATTGATAATCCTAGCCAGACTGACCATGTCGTTGGGCTGGAATATCAGCCTCAAATAGGCCAAGATGTCCTTGATCTCACGGCGGTCATAAAACTTCATACCACCCACTACCTGGTAAGGAATATTGTAGCGCAAAAAACTTTCTTCCAAACTGCGCGACTGAGCATTGGTGCGGTAAAGCACCGCAAAATCCTTGAATGTGAGCTTGGGATTGAGGTTTCTTAGCCGTTCAATCGTCTGAATGATACTGCGAGCTTCGGCCATTTCGTCTGAAACTTGCAAAACATGTACTTTTTCTCCAAGCCCCAGATCGGTCCAGAGCTTTTTCTTGCTACGGCTAATGTTTTTGCTGATCACATGGTGCGCGGCATCCAGGATATGTTGGGTGGAGCGGTAGTTTTGCTCTAGCTTAATAACTTTTGCATTTGGATAATCGGATTCAAAATTAAGGATGTTCTGGTAGTTGGCTCCGCGCCAAGAATATATACTTTGCCAATCATCGCCAACCACACAGAGATTGCGGTGCTTTGCAGCCAACAGTTTGATCATCTGATACTGTGCGTGGTTGGTATCCTGGTACTCATCAATTAGGATGTATCTAAACTGGTCCTGGTATTTTTCCAACACCTCGTGCTCGTTTTGGAATAGCTTCACGAGCTCCATTATCAGATCGTCAAAATCCATCGCCTTGGCTTTGCGCAGTTCGCGCTGATAAATCGGATAGACATCGGCTGCCACCAGTTGAATTCGGCTCGAGGCAAGGCTGCGGTATTTCTCAGGCCCAACAAGTTCATTCTTGGCCGAGGAAATGGCCCAAGCTACGCCGGAAGGTGTAATCGATTTATCATCGATATGCAAACTTCTAAGTATTTTTTTGAGGAGGGCCTGCGAATCATTGGTATCGTAAATCAAAAAGTTGCTGTCAAAACCAACCCTAGTGGCTTCTCGGCGCAGGATTTTATTGGCAATCGAATGGAAGGTTCCCAAAAAATTAAGCGGGTTAGCGCCAGGGCTATTAAAGCCAAGCAGCTTAGCTACTCTGCTACGCATCTCATCGGCGGCTTTATTGGTAAATGTAACCGCCAAAATACTTGATGGTGGTATGTGGTTTTGGCCGATCAAAAAAGCGATGCGATGGGTCAAGGCTTTGGTCTTGCCACTGCCCGCCCCTGCAAGCATCAAGACCGGGCCATCGGTAGCCTGCACAGCTTCTACTTGAGCTTTATTTAGCCCCTCCAAAAAATTCTTCATTTAGTTATTATAAATGAAACCTGACTATTTTTTTGCAGCTTCTATGCTTGTTTGTACAACCTGCTTGGCGGCGGCTGCATCTCCCCAGCCATTGTTGGTCACAACCGTGCCAGTCCAGTTCTTCTTCCAGTCTTTGTAGTGGGCATAAAAGTGCTCGATATATTTCTTGAAGTTGTCGCCAAGGTCGTCAAGGTCTTTGATATGGTCTTTGCTAACATCATCGGCTGCTACACAAATCAGCTTCTCGTCCTTTTCGCCATCATCAACCAAGTACAAGACGCCGATTGGGCGGACTGGCACCACGGTGCCGTGGGGTACCGACTCATCGATTAGTAGTAGGCCGTCGAGCGGGTCGCCGTCTTCACACAAGGTATCTGGTATGTAGCCGTAGTCGGTCGGATAACCAAGCGCGGTGGCATTGACCCTATCCAAAAAAAGCCGGCCGGTGTCTTTATCGAATTCATATTTATTGCGCTCCCCTTTGCGGATTTCAATCACCAAGTTGATTACATCGGGTGCTTCTTTTCCATAGCTAAGTTCTGCCATTTTGTCTCCTTATTTATGCTTACATTATAGACTCTGAGGCAGCTGTTTGCCAGCACTAGCCAAGCTGGCAGATTTTGGAAAAATCATGGTAGTTGAGGCTTGCCCCACCCACAAGCAAGCCATCGCATTGGGGTAAGTCCAAGTAGCTTTTGGCATTTTCACCCTTAACGCTGCCTCCATAAATAATTCTTACTTTCGGTGCGATCGCATCACGGTATTTGTTGAACAGGTACTTTTGGATTTCAATCAGCATCTCTTCGACATCATATGGGCTGGCATTCTCACCTGTCCCGATTGCCCATACCGGCTCGTATGCCACCACGACATTTTTGGCTTCCTCAGCAGTAATCTCACCTAGGTCTTGCTCAAGCTGATCAATTACAATATTTTTAGCAATCTTCTCGTGGCGCTGCTTGAGATTCTCACCCACACAGAGCACTGGAATGATATTGTTGCGGAAGCAGGCCGCAACCTTGCTTGCGATCAAATCATCGCTCTCGCCAAAAACCACCCTTCTTTCGGAATGGCCGACAATACAATAATCAGCCAGACCCTTGATGATAGCACCACTGACCTCACCAGTGTAAGGACCCTCGTCCTTGTCGTAGATATTTTGCGCACCCACGCTCATCGTGGAATCACCGTAGCTTTTTACTAGGTTGCTGATTGTGCTCAAGCACACCGAATTGGGGCACAATACGATATTGGCAGTTGGTTTTTTGATGTTGGCCTTGAGCCGACTGGCGAGTAGCTCAGCCTGCCTGATATTCAAATTCATTTTCCAATTACCCAAAACTATTCTTCTCATTTGACCTCCAATAATCTTACTGTGTCCGTACCGCCAGCAACGCCTCGGTATTTGCCAAAGGCTTCTACTACCCAATCCCCTTCCTTGACCCCGCTGCGCTGTTTGAGCTGCCTTATGATGCTTGCAGTGTAGTCCTTGGTGCGCTTGGTGAGGAAGGCTTTGCTCCCCCACAAAATCGAACACTGGTTGCAGACTTTCTGATTGGGGCTAAGCACTACGAGCGGGGCCGTTGGCCGAAGGCTGGCGATGCTTAGGGCCGTTGAACCGGTCATAGTTTCGGCAATGATAATCTTAGCCCTTACCTGCTCGGCCAGCGTGATTGCCGCAAAGCTGACACTAGTCTGGGCTGAATTTGAGGTGATCTTGCCGCTGACTACTGGTTCTCTAGAAAACACCAAGCGCGTTTTTTGACCCAACCTACCTAGAAGTCCTTCTGGCTTGTCTGCCTCTGGGACAGCTACGACATCCTCGCTATCTTCAATCAGCTCCACAGCCATCGAGGTCGTGACAAAATACTGCTCCGCGCTGAGGATGATCCGTTTCATCATCTGAATCGTTTCTATCGGGAATTGTCCGATGGCCGTCTCGCCCGAAAGCATCAGGCAGTCCACGCCCAAGCTCACAGCTGTAGCGACATCGTTGGCCTCAGCCCTTGTCGGTGTCGTGCTGGTCATCATACTCTCAAGCATTTGTGTGGCCATAATCACCGGCTTCTTGTAGCGTCTGGCTAGCAAAATAATCTCGCGCCCCACTATCGGAACCTGTTCTGGCCCGATCTCAATCGCTAGATCTCCCCTAGCAATCATCAACGCATCACTTGTCTTGATGATATCTTCTAAGTTATCCACGGCTGAGCGGGTTTCGATCTTTGCGATGATCTTGGCATCGGCCTTGTGCTTAGCAAGTTCTTTTCGGACATCATCGATATCCTTGGCGGTGTGCGCAAAGCTCACCGCTACATAATCAGCATCAAGCTTGGCACTGATGGTGAGGTGTTTCTTGTCTTTTTCAGACAATACGCCGTTTTTGAAAATCGTATCTGGCAGATTGATGCCATGATCGCTTAGAATCTTACCAGAATTGATAGCTTTTACTGCGATCACGCCCTCGGCGTTGCTTTGGATGATGGTCTGGATCTGCCCATCACGCAAAAACAGCCGATCGCCCTTTTTGACTTCTTTTGAGAAATCGTATTGGATGGGTATCATACCGCTAGCTTGCTGTGGTTCATATTTGAATTTCAATATTTCACCAGCCTGTATCTGCTTACCCCCGGGTGCTAGCTTGCCTATCCGGATCTTTGGGCCGGGTAAATCCTGGATAATAGCCACGGACCTATCGAGCTTCTTGGCAATTGCCCGGGCTTTTTTGGCGACCCCGATGTGCCAGGCTGGGGTATTGTGGCTAAAATTCAAACGGATACCATTGGCGCCCGAAGACAGGATATCCTGAAGCTTCTCCTCGCTAGCAGGGCCAATGGTTGCAATAATCTTAGTTTTCTTATACTTGGTGGCGTCTAATTTGGTAGATGACATATGTATAATTGTAATGCTTTTTGGCTTTAAACTAAAACATTTACAAAAGCCGATAAATATGTTATAGTTTTAACACCTTAGCCAAGGAGGCAGTGTGCTCTATGATTTGAGAGATAAGCTTCTCAAGTTCATAGGGTTGGCAGCCCTGATTGTAGTCACCTTGATTGCAATCTTGGTTTGGCAAGGGTGGAGTGTTAGTATAAGACCCCCATTGGAATGCTGGGGGTCAAGACAATCGTTCTTCCCAAACACAGGCAGTTATTGGGAAATTGCCCAAAAGGAATTTCCCAAATCAGATCCAAGGATGGTATCTGATGCACTGGTCAGGATGAACGGCGGTACCTACTACGGCGGGGCGATCTATGTCCCGCAAGGCTGCAAATCCCGCTAGAGGTTCTGCAGCCTGTAGGCACCAAAAGGGCCTATCCTTTATTGGATAGGCCCTATTTTTTTACTTAATTAAATCTTACTTCTTACCAAACAGCCTGGCAAAAAAACCTGGTTTCTTAGGGGGCTGATTATTTGTGGAGTCGGTTGTTGCCTGATTCATCTCGGTGGGTTGCAACATATTACCGTTCTTTTTTTCATCTTCATCTTCAAGCTCAAAGGACGATGCCTGAGCCGTGGTAGGCGGCTTTACCGTATCGGCGTTGTTGACAGCTATGTGTGCAGATTTCTCTGCCTGGTCCGCCAAAGCCCTCTCTTTTGCCTCTTCAGCCTCACGCTTGGCCTGCTCTCCCTCAGGCGTTCTAAGGTCTGCTACATGTGAGGACATTTTGTGCTCTGGGTTTTTCTCTGTAGCATCGTCCAATTCCGTTTCGGAGCTTTCGGTAGGGTTCTTGGGCATTTCTTCTGTAGCCATATTGGCATCGGTCTCTGTGGCTGAGTCGGCGCCTGATTCTCCCTCGACCGACAAAACTTCTTCTTCCTTGTTGGAATCTTTTTCTTGCTCGGCTGGCTCTTTCTCTTCTTTTGTCATTGTTATTGAGACTGCCTCTGATCCATCTTCGGCTTTAACGCTGGAAGACTCGGCAGCTTCTGGTGCCTGGTCTTCGGGCATACCTACTGTGGGCATTTCTACTTTTTTCTTCTCTGGATCTGCTTCACCCCCTCCAGGAGCTTCTGGACCTCCAGGAGATAATTTGATATCTGTGTTCATTACTCACATACTCCTTAATTGTAATGTTTTTTTTATACACCTATTCACGGCAAATGTCCAATCACCAGATTGAAAATATCACAATTCTATGCTAAAATGCTATGGTTATTTGAGTAAGAATCATAAAGACAGTTGCTGGTCCCATCGTCTAGGGGTTAGGACACCAGGTTTTCATCCTGGCAACAGGGGTTCGAATCCCCTTGGGATCACCAACTGTTTTT
>Ga0075458_10000112_pt1 | contig 25185 bp, 39 predicted proteins | sample DEB3_08_DNA_FD_77576 | JGI IMG/M metagenome (GOLD analysis project Ga0075458, IMG submission 77576) | Aqueous microbial communities from the Delaware River and Bay under freshwater to marine salinity gradient to study organic matter... | ecosystem: Environmental > Aquatic > Marine > Coastal ... | reverse complement strand
GCCCGCGTCACGTCCTTCTTTGGGGCGCACTCAACGCGGTAGAAGGCGATCACCGCCGCCTGCTCCTGGGTCGGGAGGGCGCGCAGCTTGTAGAAGGAGATCCGGCTGTACCTTGCCGCCCGCCGCGCCTCCAGGTCCGGCGCGCAGCGGGTCAGGAGTTTTTTATCTCGGTCTGGATCTCCTCCTCGGCGGGGATGGCCGCGCGCAGACGTCCGAACAGGTCGGCGCCCTTGACCAGCTCCACGATCTTCATCGGGCTCAGGCCATACATCCGCATCAGGTGATCGCCCGCCAGCTTCCCGATCTGCGAGCCGTTCTCCCCGTTCCACGCGGGCAGCCCCGGCGGGCGCAGCGAGGGGATGCAGAGGACGGCCAGCGCGGCGAAGGCCCGAACCGAGGTGACCCCGCCCGCGTGGTGGTAGGCGAAGTCGTGGATCTCCTGACAGTCGACCAGGGACGTGGGGAGGGCGATGGGGTGGGGGCGGCCCCCGATCTGGACGGCGTCGCTCACGGGGCCGCCGTCGGGCCGGTCTCGGTCACGCCGCCGTAGCACTGCCACGCGACGGCCACGGTGTTCTTGTCGACGGCGGTGGAGTAGGTCTCCTTGAAGATGACCTTGCTGAACGTGCGAACCCAGTCCCCGCCATCCTCAGGCGCCCCAAGCACCGTCACCTCCATGTTGAGGGCGTACCGCTCGATATAGGGCGTCCCGACCCGCCCCACCGACTGCCCCGACCAGTCCACCGCGCCGTCGTAGCCGTTGATCACGTCAAGGAACGCCTCGGCGAGTCCGTTGTTCTTCGTGAAGAAGTCTACGGTGAACGCGCCGGTGCGGGCATCCGGATCTTCGCCGTCGATCATGGCGAACACGCGGCCCCGGCTCTTGCCCACCACCTCGGCGGGGCGCTCGTTGTTGTCGCTGAAGTCGTCGCCCCCGACCTCCAGGGTGAACGACTCGGAGACGCCGTAGAGCCGGATCAGCAGCTTCCGGCTGTTCTTGGGGATGAAGTTCTCAACAGGGGTCGGCATGGGCTACCTCAGGTCTGCTTGGTGACGGGGACGCGGGCGCCAGCGTCGGCGAGGGCGCGGATCAGGTCGCCCTCCAGGCGCGGCAGGAGGTCACGCTGTAGGCGATCGACCTCGGGGACGCCGACGCCTTTGCGGTGGACGTAGGGGACGTAGGGGACGGGGTTCTCGACGCCGACGATCAGGAGATCGCCCGCGACGCTGGCGGGGACGGCGCGCCATCCGGCTTGGGATCGGCCCGTCGGGTTTTGCCAGCCCGACCACTCCGCCCGGATGATCTCGGCGGTGCGACCGGCCCACGCGTCGGCGGTGGCGGTGAGGGCGGCGCGCAGATCCGCCACCACTCCCCCTCCGGGGCGGGCGCCTCCGTGGATCTCGACGCCCATCACTGCACCCCGGCGTTGGCGTTCGGGCCGGGGACGACGATGGGCGACCAGAACTCCAGCTCGTAGGTCTGGTCGGTGTCCTGGAAGCCGTTGACACGGATCAGCGGGGCGCCGTCCCCGATCCAGCGCACCTCGACGGCGCCGCTGATCTCCATCCCGCCGGTCTGCATGCGGATGCGGACGGCGCGCCGGTCGGCGTTGCTCGGATCGACCCCGGCGGCGGACTGGAGCAGGGAGGCCCGGTGGCGCATGCGGACGATGACCTGGAGCTTGACGCGCTCCATGCCGCCCCGCGCGGAGGTGGTGGGCGTGGCGGCCCCGGCCTTGACATCGAACGTCCGATCCCCGATCACCGCGCCCTGGGTGTTGACGCCGGTGAACAGGTGGCGGGCGTGCTTCCAGCCCTCCAGGGTTTGGATCTGCGCGATCACCTGGCGACGGACGTCCTCATAGTCGAAGGTGGGCGTGGCCATCAGACCAGCCCCCACGGCCACCCCGCGTTGGGGTTGGCGCGATCGGCGGTTGGGCCGACGCCGACGATCGTCACATCCTCCACGCCGTCGTCGTCCATGTCGTAGCCGATCGTCGCCGTACCCGCGAGCTGGAGGACGCGCGCCGCTGCCTCGCTGTAGAGCCGGTCGTACAGGTCGGCCTGTTGGACGCGCAGATCCTGGTAGATGTACTGGAGCGTGAGCCAGCGGTGGTAGGCGTGGAGGTCCAGCCCCATGATCCGCGTCGGGTAGCGCCCGTTCCGGGTCAGGTCGCGGAGGATGTCGCCCCAGGCCAGATCGAGCTTCTCCCAGGCGTAGGTAGCCCAGGTGACGGCGGTGGGGGCGTTCGTGTCGGGATCGGTCTCCGTGAACGCGCAGACGCCGGGGAGGCTGCGGTTGGTGGCAGAGAGATCCCCCGGCTGTACCGTGGCGGTGACGGCGATCCGCCCCAGGACGGCGGGGCGCTCGACAGTGTAGGGGGTGCCGCCGGTCAGGGTCAGCGCCCACACCTCCCGGTAGCCGCCCCCGTAGGCGAGGCTGCTGTCGGGGGTGATGGTGATCGAGGCGGTGGCCCCCGAGACGGTGACGGCGCCGGTGGTCGTGGTGGCTGTGCCGTCGGGGGCGTAGAGCGTGTAGGTGCCGCTGGCGATCGTCGGCGAGGCAGACCCGTACACCGTCAGCGACACCGTCTGAGCGACGGCGCGGACGAGGAGGCTCGGGGTGCGCTGGCCGAACGCGATCATTACGCGCTGGTCCCGATGACGTAGATGCTGTAGGTGGCCGACGCGCCCGAGGGGTTGGCGACATTGATCTTGCTCGAACCGCTGGCGATGGCCACGCCCTGCGGGTTGTGCCAGAAGTTGATGCCGGGGTTGGCGTCGCTGGCCGCCTTCGGGATGTTCAGGCTGTTGGAGGTGCCGGTGACAAAGCTGTTGAACGGATCCGCGCTCCCCGCCTCCACCGCCAGCACCTGAGACGTGGAGTGGTTGACGATCAGGATCGTCTTCACCTTCGCCAGCGTGACGGTGTTCCCGAGGCCATCGGTGAAGCCGTTGTAGAGGTTGAGATCCTCGTTGCTGCTGGCGGCCAGGGTGCGCGTCGCCGCGAAGGCGAGATCGGCTTGGTCGTAGCCGATGCCGCTGCTGAGGCGGATGGGGGCGAGGGCGGGGCCGAGGGGAACGACCGCGCCCGTGGAGGGGTCGATCACCGTGGCCAGGAGGTTGAGGTTGAGCAGGGCGCTGGCGAGGCGGGCGGACATCGGGGACTCCTGGGCTACCGCGACGGGAGGCCCGTCAGGCGGCTACCGGTATGGGGGCGGGACTGGACGAGAGCGAGGAGCTGCAGCCCGTACTCGGTTCGGCTGAGGTCGGCCTCCCAGGTGGAGCGGATGCCGACGATCGCGCCGTAGCTGCGGGATAGCCCCTTCTGCGTGAGGGGGTTGGTGGCGGACTCGGCGGTGATCGGGCCGACCGCCTGCACCGCCGTCAGAGTCTGCTTGAGGGACATCGACCAGCGGTGCGCCGCCAGGAGCGCCACCGCTTTGAGCCGGTGGACGCCCCAGGTGGTTCCCACCGTGTCGATCGAGGCGTCGGCGTCGCTGATCCAGTAGTCGTAGCCGTCTGCCCCCAACGCATACAGAGGCGGCGCTACAAAGCGCAGATACCCCGCAGCGTCGGTGGGCAGGGCCATTAGGACAGCACCAACGTACCGGCCTTGACCATGTGCTTGACCGCCGCGCTCTCGCGCAGCGCCTTGACGCGCTCCGCCTCAGAGATCGTCAGCTCACACGGGTGGCCGGTCTTGCAGTCCGGGCCGTTGTCGGCGGGACCCAGGGTCAGGTAGCCCCCGGCGCCGTCGCCGATCTGGACATCAAATTGCGCGGTGTTGCGGATCTTCATCGGGCGCCTCACGAGGACAGGGTGACGAGGCCGAGGAGGTTGGCGTAGGCGTTGGGCATCACCACCCCCGCCATCGTCATGTAGGCCACCTGGTTGAATTGGAACCCGGTCTGGGTGAGCGGGAGCAGCGTCATCGGCTGGCTGACCGGGATGGTGATGTAGTCGCGCTGGTTCTTGTAGGTCAGGACGCCGTGGACGCCCGTCCCGCCCGCGTCGTTGAGGCGCGCCACCTGGAGGATCTCGTACTTCCCGGTGCCGCCCATGCTCTCATAGAGCGACTGCGCCTGGCGCTTGAGGTAGTCCAGCAGGCTCTCGCCGCTGACGTTGCTCAGGCGCTGGCCAAGCAGGAAGTTGTAGAGCTTGGGGGCGATCAGCATCTTGTCGCTGAACACCGCGCCGTTGCTGTTCTCGTTGGTGTAGCTGACCAGCCCGAGCATCTCCCGGATCATCGCGTCGATGTCGGCGGAGGTGCTGAAGGTGGTCTGGACGATCCGGCGGTTGAGGTAGGGGTAGTTCAGCACCCCGTACAGACCGTGGATGACCGACCCCTCCCAGATGATCTTGTCCCAGAGGCTCTCGATCGCGTACCGGCAATTCGCCAGCGACCGCTGGACGCCGTTGACGCGGGCGGCCTGGAAGGCGAGCTGGTCGAACACCGTCCACGCGGCGGCGCTGACGATGTGCCGGAAACTCACGCGCAGCTCTACCTGCCGCATCGAGCCGGTCTCCGCCGGGATGTTGCCCCCGGTGTAGATCTGCGCCGACGCCCGGTCCAGCATGCGCCGGATGCTCAGCGTCTCCTGGCCCGGCCCGGCGCTGGTGTCCTTCGGGAACAGCGACGGACCCTGGAGCGGGGGGCGATCCTCCGACAGCACCCCGGCCCACACCGCCTCCAGGTCGCGGGCGAGGAACATGCCGCCCTCGGTCGCGGCGTCGGCGCGGACGCCGTGGTAGATGCTGTCGGCGCGGCTGGCCAGCCCCTTCGCGCGGGCGATGTGCTGGACGACCTGCGGGTCGTTCATCACCATCCCGTTCGCGCGGAAGGCGGCGGCGTTGTGGGCGACGCGGAGGCTGTCGGCGGCCTCGTAGGGGTGGTGGTTGCCGTCGGCGGCGGCGGCGTCGGCGCGAAACTCACCGCTGGCGTAGGCGCGGTTCGCGTGATCCTGGACGACGGTGCGCCAGGCGTTGATCTGGCGATCGAGCGCGTGACCAGGGGTCGCCAGCGCCGCGACGGGCGGCATGTTCGGCTCGTTCATCGGCGCGGCGGCGGCCGCCAGCAGCAGGGGGAGGAACATCATGGGGGTGCCTCTTCGGTAGGGGTGGGGTTAGGCCGCAGCCAGGATCTTGAGGAGGCCGATCCCGTCGGTGGCGAGGTCGGGGTCACCGATCCAGGCGAACCGGTTGGCGGGGAGGAGGAGGCGGGTGTCGCCCGAGGTGGTGTAGAACTTGCCCGCGTCGGAGCCGGGCGCCAGCTCCACGTAGACCCGGCTGGACATCGTCGGGGTCTGGCTGTTCTCGACGCCCAGGCCGCCGGGGGCCATGAAGATCGCCGGGAAGCCCCGGTTGGGCGGCCAGGAGGTGGCGCCCGCGTTCTGGTCGGAGGTGCTGCTGAGGCTCCCCTCGATCGGGTTGCCGAGCTGCGCGATCCCGCAGAACGCCTTGTTGAAGTCGGTGACGGCGCTCACCGTGGTCTCGGTCAGCGTGAGGTTCGCCGCCGTGCCGGTCTTGGTGCCGACGCCGACGGTGAAGGGCTTGCCCGCCAGCTCCGACGTGAGCGTGATGTTGGGGCTGGTTCCTGCCGCCAGCACCGTGAAGGCCGGCACGCGCGCGTTGATCGCCGCGACGATCGCCGCCTGCGTGGTGGCGATGTCGGTGTCGAAGGGGACGCTGAAGTTGTAGGTGCGCTCATCGACGGTGATGTCGATGAGGTAGATCTCGCCCGCCGTCCCGGCCAGCCCGAGCGTGATCACCTGCGCGGTCAGGTCGGCGGTGGAGGCGACCGCCGCCGCCTGCGAGCCGTTCTCCCAGGTGTTCACCGCGACACAGGCGCGCCCGAAGTCGATCGCGCTGGCCGTCGCCGCCGCCGTGGGGGTGGTGACGGTGAGGTCGGTGGTGCCAGAGATGGTGAAGGACAAGCCGGGGACGCGCCCGGTGCAGATGACGGTGCTGCTGTTGCTGGTAACGTCGACCATCCCGCCGGTCTGCGGGTTCGCCTGGATCGCCGCCTTGACGCCCGCCACCACCTCCGCCTGCGTGGGGGAGCCGTCGCCGGTGTAGGTCACGGCCACGCCGTTGATCGTCACCGTCCAGGAGGACTGGGTCGGCGAAGAGGCGACCGCGACGTTGGACACCTGCTTGCCCTGGGGGCGGCTGTTGACCAGGGTGCGGATCAGATCGCTCATCGTCTGGGTGCTGATCTGGCCGACGGAGACGCGCGGGATCTGGAAGCGCGCCACCTGCGCGAGCGGGCGGAAGAAGGTGTTTTGGTTGAAATCGGGCATGGGAGCTTACTCCTTCGCAGGGGGGGCGGAGAGGGTGTCCATCCAGCCGCGCGTAGGCGACTTGGGGGCGGGCGCGGGGGCGCTGTCGCTGCGCTGCGCGGTGCCAGGGGCCTTGGTGGCGGGGGTGGCGACGGCAGGGGCGGCGGGGCGGGTGAGGATCGCGTCGTAGAAGTCGAAGCTGCGATCCTGGGGCAGGGCGCTGTCCATGCGGAGGGCGAGGGCCTTCGTCCGGGCGCGCACGCCCATCTTCTCCCACCCGGCGGGCTTGGCCGTACCGGCGGCGGAGTCGAGGCGGGCGAGGGCGGCGCCGTGGCGGGTGAGGATGGGGTGGATCTTGGCGATCTTCTTGGCGCGGGCCTCGGCCTGCGCGGCGTCCATCTTGCCGCTGTACATGTCCATGACCTCCTGCGTGGTCGGCTCGGCGCCGAGCATCGCGGCGTCCTCTACTAGCGCCTCCATGCCCTCCTCACCGGAGAGGCCCGCCAGCTTCGCCTTCGAGGAAGCAAGCTCCCCCTCCATCGTGGCGATCTTGGCCTTCAGGTCGGCGATCTCCTTCTCCTTCGCCGGGTCGGTCGGGGCGGCGGTGGGGGGCTTGGCGCCGCCCATCTTCGCCAGGATGGCAGTCTCGGCGGCGGCGTCGTCGGCGATCCCCGCCGCGTCGATCCCGAGCTTGGCCAGCAGGGCCTTCATCATCTCAGACAGCATGAACACCTCGTCTTCGTGGATCTGGACGCCATCGGCGGCGTCGAGCCTGAGGGCGACCCCAGGGCCGCCGCGCGCCCGGTCGGTGAGGGCGACGTGATTCCCGTTGAGGCGGCGCACCTGCACGCGGTCGTACCGTTTGCCGTCGGGGGCCGTGCCGGACTCGTCGCGCAGCTCGGCGGCGTAGCCTGGGCTGACCTCGATCTTGCCGCCCTGCATCGCCCGGATCGCCTCGACATCGTCGAGCCGCAGCCGCGCCACCACCTTCGCCCCGTCCCACCGCACCGGGGGCAGCACGACGCCGCGCCGGTAGCGGGCGATCGTGTTCGGGTCGATCGGCTTGGGGGGATGCTCGATCGTGACGGGCTGGTTCTCCAGGGACTTCAGCCACGCCTCATCGGCCAGCACCTCGGGGGCGACGTACTCGCGCACGCGCTGGCCGCCCTCGACGTACTCCATGACGCCGGGAACCGCGATCGTCGCGTCAACCTCCCAGTAGCCCTCGGGGGTCTGGGTGGGGGCGCCCGCCGTCCCCATGCGATCGACGCGCCACCGGGGGGCGGTATCGTCGGCGCGGTCGTGACGGAGGGCGATCATCTGGAGAGGTGATAGCGCCCCCGCGCGGGATTGTCAACTTGTCATGGAACAGCCCGATCCGGTGACAAGTTGTCAGAGGCTCACTTCTTCCGCGTCGCCTTCGGCGGCTTGGGCGCGCCGGCGGGGGACTCCTCCACCGTGGGCGCCGGCTCCTCCACCGGCTCCTCCACCGGAGCGGGATCGGCGGGGGACTCCTCCACCGGAGGAACCAGCGACAGGGCGGGCGGGGCCGGGGCGGGGCGCACGCTCAGGGCCGCCTCCACCCTCCCCCGCAGGTCGGTCATCGCCGCCTCGCCCTGGGAGGGGCGAAAGCGCGTGGTCGTCTCGACCGCCTTCAGCACGCCCGCCGTCACCGCGTCGACGTCCGCCGCCGTCGCGTCGGGGTGCGCGGCGCGGATGGCGTCGGCGTCCAGCAGCTTCGCCAGGGCGTCCCAGTCGGCGCGCTCCTCCTGCTGCTGCTTGGCGTCCATGTGGTCGCGGGCGACGGCGGACAGGAGCAGCGCCACGGTGAGCGGGCTGATCTGATCCTTCCGCACCTTGAAGGCGTCCTTGACGACCTTGATCGTGTACTCGACGCAGGTCTCGATCTGCGCCTCCGTCACGCCCGCCGCCAAGAGCTGGAACACCATCGCCGCCGCTTCTTGGGTGGCCTGGACGCCGCTCCGCTTGAGCAGTCCCTTCGCCGCCTCCATCTGCTTGACGTGGCTGTTGTGGATCGCCTCGATCAGATTGGTTGACACGTTCACCTCCATGCTTGCCTCCTACGCGCGCTTTGCGCGGTTGAGTTGCTCTACCAGATCGTTACTCCAGGACTTTCCAGCCTCTCCGCCCCACAGCGCCCATGCGACGCGACCAGGGGACGGGTATCCTGGCTCTCCTGGCTCGTAGCCCTTGCCGCGCTTATCGACGGCGTGGCGTAAAAAATAGGCGCGCATCGCTGTTGCCTTTTTGGGACTGATCGGCTCCCCCCTCGCCAGTCGCCGCGCCCAAGCGACCGTAGTCGGGACTAGACCATCCCCGCTTTTGCCCTCGGCGTGCCAGTCCAGCCCCCGCTTCAGCTCTTCGCGTACCCCCTTCGGGGGTCTCATATCGATCGCGTCGATCGTGGCGCGCCCCGACACCCCGCGCGTCCGCAGCCAGTCCAGCACGACCGCCTCAGGCATCGCGGCGACAGCACCGAACCGACCCGACGACCCGTAGGCCGTCGCCAGCAGCGCGCGGGCCTCGGCCTCGTCCGCGCAGCCGAGGATGACCTTGTACTCGTCCAACTCGTCCGTCGCGCCGCCCGCCTCATCGCCCTCCACCACCTCATCTGGCGGAAGGAGCTGCTCCACCACGAACGCCCGCCCGCGCGGACCGGCCCGCCTCAGCAGGTAGTCCACCGGCTCCCCGTCCAGTCCGCGCGTCCCCTTCAGCTCGCCGTAGTCCCCTGGCATCGTCACCGACCACGGCTGACCATCCGCCCCCACCCCCCGCCGCGCGGTCCCCTCGGGGATCTGCATCACCAGCACCTCGGGGGGCAGGGCGGCGCCGCTGTCGGCTACGGCGGCGGAGGCGGAGGCGGGCGCGCCGGGGGCGGCGGCTTGGGCGGCGGGCGAGGGGAGCGCCTCGACGACGGGCGGGGCGGGGCGCCACCCGCGCTTCGAGTAGCGGGCGCGGCGGACGGCGTCGACGTCGTACACGCCCATCTCGATATTGAGTTTGTCCAGATCCGCCGCCGCCTTCTGGTTGGCGATCTGCTGTGCGGGCGACTCTGCCTGGAGGGGGTGGAACTCCACCCGCCAGCCCTTCGGCGCCACGCCCTTTGTTGGGCCGTCTTTTTGCGCGTACAGCACCTTGTAGAGCTGGCGCAGGCCGGGTCGGATGTCGGTGACCTGATAGCCCTCGACGCGGGCATACCAGTTGATCCGCCCGCTGGCGTCGTCGGTGGACAGCCCCCCCGGCTCGGCGCCCCAGAGCAGCGTCATCGGGTAGCCCGTCGCGGCGCAGACGTAGGACCTCGCGTTGTCGTCGAGATCCTTGAAGCCGGACACGCTGGCCGATGACCGCTCAAAGACCTCGTCTGGCGCCAGCATCACCATCCGCAGCAGGCTCTTCCCCGCCGCCATCGCCGCCATGAGCGCGTTGTAGGCGGTGCGCTGGTCAGAGGCAGAGTTGGCCGCCAGGATGGGGGATTTCATCACCGCCACGCCCATGTCCTGGACGTAGTTGGCGGCGGACTGGTTCATTGTCGCCGCCGACCGGATCGCGTCGATCGCCACCTGGATGATCGATAGGTCGCGCCCCGCGTTCTCCAGCCGCTCCCGGCTCGATCGCGCCACGCCCGTCCAGCGGATCAACCTGGAGCGGTGGACGACCAGGCCGTTGAGATCCGTCCCCGACACCCCGACCGAGACGGTGTAGGTGGCGGGGAGGCCGAAGTCGTTGCTCCCCTCGTAGCTCTCGTAGGTGCGGGCGCTGCACTGGAGGGTGTCGAGGTTGATCAGGGAGAGGACGCGCCGGACGCGGGACATGTCCAGCGGCAGGGCCTGGAGGGCGGCCCATCCCTTGCCCTCGGGGTCCTCCTCTTCGACGACCATCATCGTCCAGGCGTTGCCGTACTTCAGCGCCCACGTCGTCCCCTCGCGCACCTTCGCTTCAATGTCGAGGCGCTCGTCTTCGTCCTGCATCGGGTCAGCGTCGTCGCTGCTGTCCTGGACGTACCAACCCGATCGCGTCGCGTTCTCGGGGAGAAGGGCGGTGATCCGCGTGGCCACGCCGTCATGGGCGCAGAGGGCGTCGATCTCTGTCTCGACCAGCAGGCGGCGGTTCACGTCGATCTGGGCGGCCTGCCCCTTGTCGATCGACATCCCGAGTCCGCTCAAGTAGTTGACGAACGGGGAGTCCGCGCGGCTCGACGGGATCAGCGGCGGAGGCGCGGGCGCGGCGTCGGTCGAGGTGGCGCCAAAGAGGGCGAGGAGGGCGCGATAGAAACCCATGTCTGTCTATACCTCCCTGATCGTCATCGCGCGAACCCGCGCACAAGGCCGAGCCGCGCCTGCGCCCGCTCTACCACATCGCCTGGACCTTGCGCCAGATAGAGCATCGCTTGAGAGCAGGCGTCGACCGTGTCGTCGTGGGCGGCGCGCGGGAACGCGACGTGTTCCTCCACGAAGATGTCCACAAAGGGGGCGTCTTCCGGTAGCCAGATCTGGCCCGCCTCTGCCGCCGGGGCCGACCCGACCTGAGCCCGCTCGTACTTGGATCGCGTCCCCGGCTCGAACGCGACTACGCCAGGGATCATCGTGCGAAGCTCATTGATCAGCGCGTCCCCGTTGGCCTTCGCCTCGATCAACACCACGGACGGACGGTGGCGGGCGGCGAGGTCTTTCAGCAATTGTCGCGTCGCGGTGTAGGCCAGCCGCTCCCGGCGCTGGTCGATCAGCCACCGATCCGGCCCCTTCCATGCCCACACCTGGATCACCACAAAATCGGAGGTCTCCGTGTCGCGGAAGGTGGCGTCGACGGACATGAGGATGTTGGCGCCAGCGGGGGCGGCCTTGAACCGATGCCGGAACCACGCCCGCTGGAACAGCCCGCCCGCGTCGGGGACGGGGTTCTGATCGAGCTGCGCCTCCGCCTGCCGCACCCCAAGCGCCCGCTCCAGGCCCGCCACCACCTCCGCCGGGAAGCGCCGCGCGTCGAGCAGCTCCCCCCGCTCCCGCCGCCGGTCGCGCGGATCGGGGCGCGCCGGGTCGTAGCGCATGGGCAGGCACAGGTGCGCGTAGCCCTCGGCCAGACAGTGCGCGGCAAGGTCGGACTCGTGAAGCCGCTGCATGATCACGATGATCGTGCCGGTGCGCGGGTCGTTCATGCGGGTCTGGAGGGTCTGGGAGAAGATGGTCTTGACCTCATCCAGCCGCGCCCGCACCTGATCGGGACTGCCCGTCGTCACGTCCTTCGCGTCGTGGGGATCGTCGATCACGATGCCGTCGCCGCGCTTGCCGGTGATCCCCGAGGTCAGGGAGCCGCAGTAGCGGAAGCCCCGCGCGGTGTTCTCAAAGTTCACCTTCTGGTTTTGGTCGCCGCTCAGCGTCCAGTCCTGCCCTGCCCGCGCCAGCAGCCGCCGGTACTCGGGGGAGAGGATCAAGATACGCATGCGCCGGGAGTCGCGGGTGGCGAGGTCGGCGTCGTGAGAGAGGAACAGGTTGCGGGCGGACGGCTTCCTCAACCACTGCCACGCCGGGTAAAACACGCTGGTCAGGAGGCTCTTGGAGAACCCCGGCGGGATGTTGACCACCAACCGCGTCACGCGCCCCTCGGCCACGTCCTGAAGCGCGTCGCACACCGCCTGCATGTGCCACGACCACTCCAGGCGCGCGGGTTCCACCACCGGCCAGAGGAGCCGGACGAACCACGCCAGCGAGGTCAGCGCGTCCCGCTCCGCCAGCTCGCGCAGGATCTCCGCCTGTCGCCGCAGGTTGCTCACCCCTCCCCCCGGCGGAGGCGCTCGATCTCCAGTAGCAATTCCTCCTCGCTCTTGCCTGACAGGTCGCCCGTCGCGCTCAGGGTGATCTGCTGCTTGTCGCCAAAATCCTCTCGGTTGGTGCGGGAGAGGAGCCACTGGAACGGCGCCGAGGTTGCCAGCTTCCCGCCCTTCCCGGCGCCGATGGTGCAGAGCATGTTGATCCGGTACCGCTCCCCCCGCGCCGCTGCTGCCGCCATTGCCGCCACAATTGCTTTATGGGGGGTGCTGCCCTTTTCGGCGCGCTCCCGCCAGTCATGGTACGTCCGCTCCGCCACCCCCGCCGCCTGACACGACCGGCGCGCCGACATCCCGAGGGCGATCCCCTCCAGCACCTCGCGCACGCGGGCCGCTGTGGGCGCCTCCACCCCCGCCTGTAGCAGCTCTTTCACGGTCGCGTCGGCGTCGAGAAAGACCGCCAGATCCTTCGGAAACGGGAGTGGTGGCGGGCGTGGCGGCCGCGGGGCGGGCGGCTTCTTCTTGCCGCGCTTGGTCGGAGGTCGCTTGGCGGCTGGCTTTTTCGTGGCCGCCGCAGGATCAGCCTTAGGGATCGATGCTGCATTTTGGGGCGCGGCCGGCTCGGGCTGCTCCGGTGTTTGTGTTGGTTCGGCCATGTCGATACTCTACCCCCGATCAGCTCAACCGCGCCACCTCGGGGTCAAGGTCGGCAGCGACGCGCCAGAGTTCAGGCCACCACCGGCGCAACCAGACGTAGTGGCCATAGCGCGCCACGCCCCCGCCTGCGATCCACCAGCTCTTGCGGATCCTCAGCGCGTCGCGTCCAGGGTCGGCGCAGAGGTACACCGGCAGCAGCGGCACGCCCCGGCTGGCGACGTAGGCATGCACGTCGATGTCCTCCCAGTCCGCGATCGGGGCGCCCACGGTCAGGCCGTCGCGGCGGGTGTAGAGCCATCCGTGGGTCGCGCGGCTGATGGCGCGGTGGCCCGACTCCTTCGCCCGCAGCCCGAGCAGCGCGGCGGTGTGGCCGGATCGGCGGCGGTGGGCGTCGAGCAAGCCGTAGAAGTGGTCGCGGCTCAGGTCGGCGTGGCGGCTGTGGAGATCCTCGGTCAACTGGACGCCGCGCTCAGCGAGGTAGCCGATCAGGGAGACGGCGGGGCGGAGGATCTCGGGATCGGGGAGGCGGAGGTGGGCGGCGACGGCGGCCACGGATCGAAGGCGGAAGTGCGGGCCGACGAAGGCGCCGTCGGTGTTGCGCGTCATCGCCGTGACCCACCAATTGCGGCGGGGCCTCATCCCGCCACCGCCCGCCGGTAGTCCAGCCGCATCCCCTCCCGACGGCACCGCTCGACAAACAGCGCCCACGCCCGCCTCCACCCGCCCCGAGGAACCTCGGCGCGCGGGATCTCCATCTGCCGCCGGTTACGCGCCGACCACGGGAACCCGCCGCGCCTGCGCCCGACGCAGAGGGTGGGGGTGCCGCGTAGGGAGGTGTTGGGGTAGAGGTAGACCAGCGACTCGCACGCGAGGGCATCGCCCCGCTGGCGGAAGGACGCGACGATCCCGCCGTTACTCCCGTCGAACAGCACGCGCCCCCGCGCCGGGTCGGCGGGGAGGGTGTCGCGGTAGCCGTCGAGGAGGATCACCCGATCTCCACGGTGCTGTCAGCGCACAGCTCGATCCGGCCCCCGCGCAGGTAGCCGTGGAACGCCTCGCCCGCGCCCCAATCGCAGCGGATCGACGGGTCCAGGGTGGGGTGCGCCCGGTCGCCGTCCCAGCCCCAGACCGGGCGACCGGCGATCGTGGTGTGGGCGCCGTGCCGGACAGGGATGGGGACAGGGAAGGTGCTGCCGTCGGCGCGGGTGACCTCGAACTCGGCGGAGCGGGTGTTGGGCGGTTCGCCGGGGATCTGGCCGCCGATCTGCACGAAGCGGATGGTGCGGGCGGGGTTCATCGGGGACTCCATTCAAGGGCGAGCGTCGGCGGGCCGTCTGCCCACGGGCGTAGGTGGTAGGTGATCCCCTCCGTCCAGGCGATCTCCCCGCCGGTCCAGCGGAGGCCGAGTTCGGAGAGGGCGGCGAGGTTCTTCAGGGTGTCGGCGATGTCGCCGTTGAAAAAGCCAATGTTGTCGGCGCGCCACACCTCGATCCGCCCGTCCGGGTACAGCGCCAGATCGGCCACCCCGAGCCGGACGGGGTAGGGCCGGGGATCGTCGCGCTTCTGGACGTAGTGGCTGAGGCCGGGGACGGTCGCCCGGATGTCGCGGAGCGGCGGGCGCTGGCCGGACTCCCAGGTGAAGGCGGCGCGGTCGCTCATCGGGCGCTCCTGCGCTTGCGCCAGCGGTGGCGGGCGCTCTTGGGGGTGGGTGGGGTGTAGGCGGGACGGGGCGGGGCGCCGTTGCAGAGATGGGCGGAGAGGCGGGTGAGGGCGGTCATGGGGCGTCTCCGGTGAGCAGGGCGGTGGCCAGTTCAGCGACCGTGGCGGCCATTCCCCACACGTCCGCCAACACGCCCCACTCTGGCCTCCCCGTCTTGGCGCACAGGTCGCGGGCGATCTGCTCCTGGCGACGGTGGCGCGTGGCGGTGGCGAGCTGTGTACCGGCCAGCTCGGCGAGGTGGTGTGCGGCGGCGCTGTCGGGGTCGCTGCCCGTGCCGATGCGGTGGACGACGCCGATCTCGGCGAAGGTGTGGCCGCCGGTGATCGCCTCGCCCTCGATGCGCCAGAGCCGGTCGCGGGCGACGATGCGGGCGGAGGGTGGGAGGATCCCGTAGTAGAGCGCGAGGCGGGTGGTGGCGTTCATTCGCCCTCCAGACCGGTGAGGATCTTGTAGCGCAGCGTCGCCGCCTGAGCGTTCGCCCGCTCTGCGTCGGCCAGCCGCGTCCACATCCCGCCCCCCTGGAGCCAGCCCGCGCCCTCGTCGGCGGACTCGGCGCGCTTGCGGTGCTGGGTGGCGGTCGCCATTTCGTGCGCCGCCAGGGAGGCAAGGTGCATCTCGGCCACGCCGTCCGGGGCATAGCCGGTGGCGGGGTAGACCCCCGAGATCGACACCCAAACCGGGTTTCCGGCGACGGACTCGCCCTTCAGGCGCCACGTCCCGTCCGGGGAGAGCGTGACGCTGGCGGTGTGTGGCCGGATTCCGTAGTAGATGGCGAGGCGGGTGATGGCGGTCATGGGGCGTCTCCGTTCGCGGGGATCTGGTAGGCGATCCGGACGCGCTCAATCAGCGCAGGGTCGGCCCCGGCGCGGGTGAGGTAGTGAACCGCGTTGGTGGTGAGGACGCGGGTGTTGGTGTCGTTTTTGTTGTCCAGCATCCACCATATTTCATTCAGGTTGAAAATAGCGTTGTGGTGGTCGCGCCACGGGTTCGGCGTACCTGGAGCGTTGCGATCGTGCCGGTCGCGGGCGCGCTCCAGGTCGGCGATCAGGGCATCGCGGGGGCGGAGGGATGTGCGCCGCCCCCATGTCGCAATAGCGCGAGACGCCGCCTCTGCCGCCTCTGTCGCCTTCGCCCACGGCCCTTCGCAGGCACAGGATCGGCACCGGACGGAGGCGGCGTACACGTCGCCGTGCGGGACAACGTCGAGGTAGAGGTTGTCGATGCCGGGTCCACACCACGGGCAGGCGGTCATACCCGGCCCTCCCTGCCCTTCGCCACCCACTCCCACACCTGGCGCGTCCCGTTCCCGGCGGCGCGCTGCTCCCATCGCCAGCGGTCATAGCTGGACGCGCACTTGTCGCAGAGATCGAGGGCGCCGAAGCGTTGCCATCCGGGCTGGCGGGTGAGCGCCAGGTCATCGATGGTGCCGGTCTTGGTCTCGCTGACCCCACAGGCGTCGCAGGTCAGGGTGAGGGAGAGGGCGCGGCTCATCGGGGCGCCTCCTGAATGCACAGATCGACGCGCTCCCCGCCCTTCCGGCCCGTCACCCGCTGCGCGCCGGGAGGACAGGGGGTGTCGCCGACGAGGTACAGGGCGAGCGCGGCAAGGAGGGCGATCCCGAGCAAAACAATAATCTCGACAAACTTTGAGGATGCGCGAACAAACGTCATCAAACCTCCATCTTGAAGTGAGCCATCTCGTCGAACCCCCGCCGCGCCCGCCGCCTCGGCAGCGTCGCCGCCGCCTCCTCCAGTCGCCCCACCGCCCTCTCCCACGCCGCCAGGTGCTTGGCGCTCCCCCCGCGCCGCAGGGGATCGGCGCAGATGCGGTAGAGCGCGGCCCCCTTGACGCCGATCTCTTGGTAGAACGCAGCGTGCAACCGGGCGCGGCGGGCGGACTCCCGGCGCAGGACGGCGCGCACCCGGCGATGGAGGGCGGCGTAGTGGGCGGGGAGATCGGGGGCGCTGGCCATGCGTTCTGGTATCCTATGGGGGCGTGGGTGTCAATCCGTCAACGCCCGAAGCGCGGACTCCAGTGCCTCCGCACGCGACGCGGCGCCCCACTGGCGGACGGCGGCGACGGCGCGGGCGACGATGGCGGCCCGGTCGGCGGGGCGGTCGTACCAGCGCCCGATTCCGAGGGCGGCGGCGCTCAGGTCGGGCCACGCCTGCGACGTGCGCGGGTACAGGTCGCGGAGGGTGTAGAGCTGGCCGATGGCGAGGGCGAGGGGAGAGGAGGCGGTCATGGGGTGACGGCCACGCGGCGGCAGGGCGGGGTGATGTTGGGGAACCCTCGATCCGCCAGCGCGCGCCAGAGATCCGCTTGGTCGTAGCCATTGGCGATCCATCCCCACTCCCGCACGCCGTAGCCGATCCGCCGGGAGAGGAACCCGTCTGCCTCCACCTGGACGGTAGTGCAACTCCCAAGGAGCAGCGGCGGATCGAGGTCGCGCGGCCACCGGTCGCCACCGTCCGCGATCCCCGGCCAGCCGATCCGCCGCTTGGCGATCTGCTCGTCAGGGCGCCCCCACCCCTGCCACTCCGCCAGCCCGATCCGGTACCCCGCCAGCGTCATCCCCCACCGATCCGCCACCGGGGCGACCGTCCAGGGGTGGGCAGGGCGCAGCAACGCGGGGCGCGGCGGGCCGGGGCGGTCGTCTACGTCGGCGAGCTGGCCGCACTCATCGAGCCGCCACAGGTCGCGCCCGGTCAGTGTCCACAGCAGCCCCTCGCGCATCGTGGGCGGCACGGCGTCGGGATCGATGGCCGTGCCGCGCAGCGCCGCGTCAACCACGGCAGCCTCGACGGTGGCGGGGTGCGGGTGGAGGGCGCACCGGAGGGCGGCGGAGAGGGCGTGGGCGCGCTTGCGGTGGCCGTCGCAGTCGGGGCAGAGCCAGCGGGTGTCTGGCTCGACGCCGCGCCCGAGGCGTCGCTTGATCGCGGGCATGTCGCGGGCGGTGGGGCGGACGCAGGTGTTGACGTTGCCGCAGCACTGGCACCGGGTGAGGGCGGCGCAGGGCTTGGGCGCGAACTCAGGGGCGGCGTGGGTCATGGGGCGGGCGCCTTCTTCGGATAGGGGAGGGAGGGTGCGGGAGGGAGGGGGACGCCGGGGGCGAGCGGCCAGCGGTAGACATGACAGCCGGGGTGCGGCAGGCGGCGCAGGGTAGGCAGGACGCGGGAGAGCCACGCGGTCGGATCTTCACCGGGGCAGCGCGGGTCCAGGCCCTCCGCCACCACCTGCCGCTCTGCGTAGGCGGCGCCCTGGTCTTGGGTGCGGATCTTGGAGAGGGCGCGCGGGGAGAGGATGCGCCCCGACGGGAGCAGGTGGTGGAGGGTGGCGCGGGTTGTCCCCAGGTAGGCGCCGTTAAGGGCCTGGTAGATTCCACCAACATGCCCTGGGGTGATCACCCGTCCATCGGCGGCGGTGCGCGGGGTGGGGTCGGAGAGGGAGAGCAGGACGGACGGGGCGGCGTCGCCGAGGTCGGCGCGCATGGCCCGGATGGCGCGGGCGAGGAACCAGGACTCAGCGTTGAAGGGAACCTCGTCGAGCAGGACGAAGCGCCCCAGCTCGATCCCGTCGGCGGCGGGGAGCGCCGTCCATTTCGGGATCACGGCCTGAGAGGGCGGGACGCTGAAGACGGCGACGCCGACCAGCTCGCGCGGGGGCCATGCGTCGCGCAGGCGGTACAGACCGACGCGGGCGCGGGCGGCGGGGTAGGAGCCGCTGTAGTGGTGCTGCTCGACGAAGGCGCGGGCGTCGCGGTCGCTGTGGATCGGCTCGACGCGGTAGATGGACGGATCGAACCCCTCGCCGCGCTGCCGGAAGCTCTCCCTGCGATCGCGCCAGCGTTGGCTAAGGGGTGGTGTCACGGGGCGTCCGGCCACACGGCAACGCTGCGCTTCCCGGCGGCATAGAGGAAGTACAGCGCGATCCCCTGATCTGGGTACTCCGCCCCGAGCTTATCCACCTGATCCCGGTGGCGCGCCTCCAGGCCCTCCCGGCTCATCCCCTCCCGGCGGGGGACGGCGCACCCGTTGAGGGCGTGCGTCCACTTCGGCGCCGCCTTGTCCAACACCCGGACGAACCGCGCTTCCTCCGTCTCCTGCGCCTCGTACTCATCGATCAGGCCGACGATCCAGGGTAGCCCCGCCACCTCCGCCCGCGCCCGCGCCAGCCCTGCCGCCTCACGGGCGCGCTTGTCCTGCGCCTGCTCTGGGGTGAGTTGTTGCAGGGTGGGGGTGTCGCCCGCGTAGGCTTCGGCGATGTCGTGGACCAGGGCGAGGCCGACGATCCGGTCGATCCGCATGCCGGTGTGGTGGGCGATGGCGCCGCAGGCGAGGGCGAGCATGACGCTGTGCGTCGTGTCGCTCTCTGTGTGTCCGTCGGCGTCTTCGGTCAGCCGCTGGACGCGCCCGAGGCGGAGGACAACCGAGGCGAGGCGCTCGAATGACTCGAATTGGATCGTGGTCATTCCGCACCCCACAACGCCGCCATTGCCCGCCCGATCACCTCGGCGCCGGGGGTGTCGGCGGGGATGGGCAGGGGCGCCCCGTCGCACACGCCGTCGCCCCGGTCGCGGAGGATCAGCCACCCGCCGCCCTCGCCTCGCCCCAGGATCGGGCAGGCGTCGCCGGGGATGCCGAGGTGGCTGGCGATGATGTGGGCGATCGTGTCGCGGGCGATGGGGTGCCGGGTGTTCACCCGGATCGACTCAGGACGCACGGTGAACTCGCCCACGTCGGCGGTGGCGGCGACCCATCGCCCGCTCGGGGTGCCGCCGGGGCTGTGGTGCCAGAGCAGGACGGCGGGGAAGGGGCAGATCAGGGAGGCGTGGTTGACGACCGTCTGCTCGCCCTTCTCCCCGATCATCACGAAGCAGCCGGTGAGGTGGGGGAGCAGCGCGGCGGGGATGCGGGCGATCATCCGATCACCCCCGTCAACACCAGCGCCCGCCACACCGCGACGGCGACGACGGCCCAAAAGGCCACGGCGCAGGCGATGGCGGGGATGATCATGCCCCGGCGCATGCAGAGGTACATGCCGCAGGCCAGGACGGCGAGGGCGGAGAAGGTGGTGAGGATCAGGGTGAGCATTGTGTTACTCCTTTGTGTTGGTTGAGTCTTGGGTAGTCTCCGCCCACCACAGATTGACCGTGGGCGTGCGGCAGGGGTTGTAGGGCTGCGCGACGATCCAGGCGGAGAGGGCGCGCATGCAGGGAGGGCAGAGATCCCCGAGGGCGAAGCGGCCCCACCCGTCGGGGAGGGCGGGCGGGTAGTGGTCGGCGCCCTCGGTCTGCGTCCAGAGGCCGCACCGGTCGCAGGTGATGCGGACGCCGAGGTAGCGGACGCTCACCGCGCCCCCTTGCGCCACCGGGGGCGGGGGCTGGCGAGGAAGCGGGCGAGCGCCTCGGCGTCGGCGGGATCGAGCGGGGCGGGGTCGGGGGCGTCGACGTCGGTGCCGATCCGCGTCCGGTCGAGTCGCTGAACCGCGTCCAGCAGGCGGATGTGGTTGCCGCGCTCTCGGAACTCGCGGGAGCGGGGGGTGTTCATGCTGGCCCGGAACTGGTCGGCCAGCTTCCGGCGGAGCGGGGTGCTGAGATCCATGATCGCCTCCACCCTTTGTCTACCACGGGGTAGTCATACCGTCAACCGAGAAAGCGCGTTCCCATCCTGTTCCCGGTGCTTGGGAACGAAGTGGGAACACGGGGAACAGAGGGGGAACCTCTATAATATAAAAAGAGATGAGATCCTTGTTCCCATATATATGGGAACACCCTTATCTACCTTCTACCTACCCTTTCACCCACATCCCGCCCATGTTCCCGCTCTCTGTGTACATCGGCCCCCCATAGGGCCACTCTCCCCCCCTACCTCACCTCCCCTGCCCCCCATTCCCTATATAGGGTCGCGCGCGCACTGGGAACCGGGAACACGACCAAAAAACCGCAGATCGTGTAGCTTGAACCTGCGTTCCATTGTTCCCATTTCTTTGGGAACAGCCGGGGAACCGCTCGGGAACACGCCCGACGCAACGGGGGAACGCCGAAAATCTGGCGCTTCGGAGCCGCCGGGAACGGGAACGGGCCGCGCCCTGGGAACAGAGCAGCGGCCCGCGTGGGAACAGAGAGGGTGGGGGCGGTCAGTTGTAGAGGGCTTCCCCCGTCGCGGCGGCGATCGGGTCGGCCCCCTCCAGGCGGAAGTGGAGCAACCGGGTTTGCTGGCCGAGCCACCGCACCTTGCGCGCGCGCCGCCCCGGCTTGTCGTCGGCCCCCTCCTCGGGGATGAATTGCCCCGACCGCGCCCACGCCGGGTAGAGGTCGTCAGGGTCGTACCCCCACCGCCGCAGCTCGGCGTCGACGGCGTCGGGCCGTAGCGCCACCACCACGCCCCCCGCGTCGGAGCGGAGCATGCGCCCAAGCCACCCGCCCGCCGGGTCTGGCCGCGACTCCGGGCCGGGGTGGTTGAGGATGCGCCCGCCCTGGGAGACGATCCACGCCTGCAACCGCTCCCATGCCTCCCCCGGCACGTCGGCGCTCTCGACGCCCGCGCGCAGCCACCGCACCAACCGCGCGTGAACATCCTCGTGCGTCCGGCCCATCGGGACGCCGGCGCCATCGAGGGCGAGCAACCCGAGCCAGATCGTCGCCGCGTACCCCGCCGCGCGGGCGTTCCAATTGCCGCCGCCGAGATCCTTGTGGAACAGCGCGCGCTCCGTCGACCAGAGCTGGCGGAGCCGCTCATCCCCGACCGAGGCCGCCCACGCCGCCGCCGCTGGACCCGCATGGCCCCACGCCGTCACGCCCTCGATCTCGATCACCAGCGGGTGATCCTCGGGGAACGGATCATCCTCGATCCGCACCATCCGCATGCGGAGGCCGATGTCCTGCCCCAGAACCGACGGCAAGGGAACCTCGCCCGTCGAGAAGATCACCGATCGCCACGTCCGCACCTCCCGCGCGCCCTCGATGCGCCCGCGCCCCGCGCCCTGCCCGCTGGCCCACTGGTACACGACGCCGCCCAATTCTTCCCGGCGGCGTCGGTTGAGCTTCCGGGTGTCGTCGAGCATCAGCGGCGCATTTTGTAAGAACGCCGCAAAGCTCTCGATCGACGGGGGCGAGCTGCTCCAGGGCTTGATCCACGCGGCGCGATCAGAGGGATCGGCCCACGCCGAGGCCGCCCACCGCAGCGCCACCGTCTTTCCGCGCCCCGACCCGCCGCTGAGATCGACCACGAACGGAGCGGCGATCGGCCCGACGCGCGCCAGCATGACCGAGCCGACCGACGCGGCCAGCGCGATCAGCGCCACCGGGGAGACGGCGTGGACGCGCGCGGCGAGGGCGCGCCAGGTGTCCACGTCCCCGCGCGGCTTCATGGCCGCCGCCATCTGCCCCTCGCCCTCCTCTGCGCGCAGACGGTAGGGTCCGACCGGCCCTTGCCAGATCGGCGCCGCGCCCTCCGTCTCGATCCAGCCCATCCGGCCTACCGTCTGGAGCTCAGGCAGCGTCGCGCGGTTGGCCGCCTCCGCCGCCTCCAGCCACCGCACGATCCCCGCCGCCGACTGCGACGACACGGGGGCGTCGAGCCGCGCCAGCGCCAGCAGCTCCCGGTGGTTGAGGGCGGCGTCGCGCGCGAGCAGCTTCGCCCCGCCGCGCCACGCGATCTCCAGGTAGATCGCCCCCGTGTCCACGTCGCGCTGGCGGCTGGCGATCCAGATCGGCGCCGACGCGATCAGCACGTCGCGGCTGCGCCGCCCTTCCCCCTGGATCTCCCACACCCCGCGCTCCCCGAGCAGCCACCCCGGCGGCGTCACCCACCCCTCAGGCAACCCGGCGATCCCGGCGGCAGCGGGTGGGGGCGGCGCATCGTCGATCCCCTCCCCCGCGCCCGTAGGAGCCTCGCCAGCGTCATCCTCCGCCTCGGGGCTGTCCGCGCCCGTCTTGGTCGCCGCCGGGGCAGGGCGGGCCGTTTTAGGGGCGTGGCGGGGTGCGACGACGGGGCGCTCGCGCTCGGCCAGCGGCTCGGGGTTCGCCGCCGCCTTCGCCAGCGTCGACCGGAGCGTCGTCGCGGTCGAACCCGAGGGCAGGCCCGCCGCCATCGCCGCCGCATAGAGGGCGTCGTAGACCTCGTGATCCGACAGCACGCCGGGGTGCGCTGCCACCTTTCGCCCGATCCCCCACGCCGCTTTGTTGAGGGCGTTCTGACCGCCCGCCGTCGTCTGGCTGACCTCGTTGCAGACCTTCGCCAGATACGCCCGCAGGCGCTTCTCGATGCCCTCCCCGCTCACCGCCGGGGCGGTATGTGACGACGGGCGGGGGATGGGGGCGGCAGGCGGACAGACCAGATCGAGCAACCACGCCGGGGCATGCACCGGATCGGCGCTGCTGATCACCTTGTAGCCCCCGTTCCGGTTGACGCTCGGGGGCGCCACCACCTGCCCCCCGTCGCCCCGCGCGTCGATGCCTTGCCCCGCGCCGTTCATCCCCGACTTCTCCAGCTTGCTCCGGTTGGTCGGCTTCCGCCCGTCGAGGGGCCAGCGGAAATAGAGCTGCGCCCCGCCGCTGCCGGTCTGCACTGTCCAGGTGTCGCCGATCTGCCCGTGGCGCGCCTCCAGGTCAGCGAGCTGGCGCATCCCCTCTGCGCCGTCGACGTCAAGGACCCACAGATCCGACCCCGGCCCACAGGCGATCCCAACCCCGGCGTCCTTGAACCGCCCCCACATCTCCCGGATCGCGGCGGGGTCCGCCGTGGTACGCTGGCGCCACGGGCCGCGCGGGTGCTTGCCCCACTGGCGGCTATCCGGCTCGATGCACCCATTGTCGGTGAGGACGCCGTTGCTCATGGTTTTGCCGCCACAGGAGCAGCCCACCGCCGCCCCGCCCGGCCCGTAGACGACGTGGTGCAGCGGGTGGACGCGCCATCCCCGCGCCGCGTAGCTCAGCGCCGCCTCGATCACCGCCGCGCGGGCGGGCCTCATTGACCACCTCGCACCCACCGCGTCATGTGCGCCGCCTTCGTAGGCGCCTTTGCTGCGATCTTCTCGTTGGGCGTCATCGCCTCCCATTCGACCATGTAGGCGGCGTAGTCCAGCGCCGCCTCCTCGTTCGCCCGCATGATCCCCGTCAGCATCTCCGCCGGGATCGAACCCGGCCCGAGCGCCCACCCCGACGCCGCCGACTCCCGCGACCGCTGGCCGACCGTCCGAGCGGCGGCGCGGCACAGCTCGCGCGGCTCGACCACCCCGGCCCGGATCTGGCGGACGAACTGCGTCCCCACGTCCCCCCGGTACTTGACCTCGAACAGCTCCAGAAACGCGCTCTTGCGTGGATCGTCGTACTCTACCGGCATCTCGTCTCCCTGGGGCGCCCGTCCTGCCCAGGGTACGACCCCGCCCGCCCTGGCAGCTACCCCAGGGCAGAACGGGATCAGGGGAGACGACGGACTGACCCGCACCCACCTCCTACCGCAGCGCCGCCCCGGCGTCAACCTGGCCGCCCGGTCGCTGAGGGGTGATCTTTTTTCGGGATGTCGCGGTTTCGGGGTTGACCGTATGACAGGGGTAGTGCTATATAGAGAGCGTGAGGGCGAGATCAACCGAGCGCCCCACGGAGTACCAGATGACCACCCTGAACGCCGCGACCACCGACACCCTGACCACCAAGATCTTCGACGCCTGCGCCGACTTCCCCGCCGCCCTGGGCTGCCGCGTGATGTGCCTCTGGGAGATCCTGGTCAACATGTCGACGCAGGACATGAACGAGCGCGACGCCGTCGGCACCCGCCGCGAGCGCATGGCCGCCATCGCCTCCCAGATGACGGGCGCCCTGACCCTGGAGCTTTCCGCCGATGTCCGGGCGTGGATCGGGGTTCCCGCCCGCCCGATGTACTGACCGCCCACCCGCCGCAGTGGATGCGCGCTGGCTCGATGCCAGCGGCGGGTATCATCCTGGAGTCCCCCTTGCTCGATCCTCGCACCCGCGCCCTGCGCGACGCCCTCACCGCCTTCTGCAACGCCGAGGGCGCCCTTGAAGCCGCCCACGCCACCGGCCACGGCGACACCGCCGCCCTCCAGCCCGCCGCCGACGCGGCCCGCGCCGCCCTCGTGGCGGCCTACCCCGGCGCCTACGACGCCCTCTGCGAAGCCCCCGGCGCCCCTTCCGCCCACGTCACCGCCGGGGTTCTGGCGGAGGCGGGGCGGCTGGCGCGGGGTGCGGGGATCGAGCTGGCGCGGCGGGAGGGTGCGGGCGACTGATGGCCCCTCAAAAAAATCTTCACCGATCTGCATGATCGGGCTTGACGGTGAGAGTGAAACGTGGCATATTCTATACACGAAGGGCGGCGATGAAGCGGCCCTCTGAACCAGAGAGAAAGCAATGACCACCTTCACCGTCATCTCCGCTTCCCCCCGCTCCTTCATCGCCCGCGAGTTCGAGTTCAACACCCTGGCCGAGGCGCTGGCGACCGTGGCCGATGAGATCGCCGAGGGCTGGACGGCGTGGATCGTGGACGCCGAGGCCGAGGACGACCGGATTGCCCGCGCGATGGTCGCCAAGATGCAGGGCGCCCGGATCGGTCGCGCCTTCTCCAAGCTGATGGCCTGATCGGACAAGGGGCGGCTGGCGGCCCCCCAAAAAATCTTCACCGATCTGCATGATCGGGCTTGACGGTGAGAGTGAAACGGAGCATATTGTCTACATGAAGGGCGGCGATGAAGCGGCCCTCACGGAGAACCAAATGAACACCACCGCC
>Ga0075458_10000108_pt1 | contig 25753 bp, 25 predicted proteins | sample DEB3_08_DNA_FD_77576 | JGI IMG/M metagenome (GOLD analysis project Ga0075458, IMG submission 77576) | Aqueous microbial communities from the Delaware River and Bay under freshwater to marine salinity gradient to study organic matter... | ecosystem: Environmental > Aquatic > Marine > Coastal ... | reverse complement strand
CCATCTTTGCATATTAACATATGTCTGCATCGGTTGTGTATGGAAGCTAGTAGAAAAATATCCAGACAAAGTATATAAGCCAAAAAAAGGAATTTTTAGGCTGGTTAAACACAGGTCTCAATGATAAATATATCTGTTACAATAAAACAATGTGTGGAATTGTAGCCTATAAAGGCAGTAAAAATTCGGTTCAGAATGTATTGCTATCTGGCCTAAAAAGACTTGAGTATAGAGGCTATGATTCTGCTGGATTAGCTATAGAGAGCGATGGCGGAATATATTATAAAAAGTCCGTAGGGAAGGTTGAAGAGCTAGAATCCGCCATAGCAAAAGATAGGCCTTCCGAACTATTTGGCGTTGGCATTGCTCATACTCGTTGGGCTACGCATGGAGCCCCCACAGTAGAAAATGCTCATCCGCATAAGAGTGCTGATGGTAAGATATGGATTGTACATAATGGAATTATTGAGAATTATTTAGAAATAAAAAACGAACTTTTAAAAAAGGGAATAGAGTTTGAGGGTGATAGCGATACGGAAGTTGTCGCAAAGTTATTGGGCACTTTTTACAAAGGCGATCTTAGGTTGGCCGTTCAGAAAACAATAGAAAAGCTTACTGGGGCATACGCATTATGCATAATTAATGCCGAAGAGCCAGATAGACTTGTGGCAGTGAAGTATGCTAGCCCACTACTAGTAGGGGTGGGGGATAATGAGTTTATAGTAGCTTCTGATGCCTCTGCCTTGATAGACAGAACTAAAAAAGTAATTTATCTAGAGGATGGGGAGCTAATAGACATCCAGGGCGACGATTATGATGTTGTTAGTTTTAAGAATGAAATAAGAAACAAAGAGGTTGAGCAGATAGACTGGGACTTGGACGAGGCAACCAAGCAAGGGTACGATCATTTTCTGTTAAAAGAAATAATGGAGCAACCCAGGGCCGTAGAGGATTCTGTGCGAGGAAGGCTGGTAGAGAATGAAGCCGATGTAAGGTTTGGTGGCTTAATGGATGTTATAAAAAAAGTCCACTCAATTAAAAGAATAGTCATACTAGGGGTGGGCACTTCATATTATTCAGCTAAGCTTGGCGAGTTATACTTTAATGCCTTAACAGACATTCCAACTACCTCGGCCATGTCGCCTGAGTTTAGGTATAACAAAAATATTATAGACAAAAATACTTGGTTAATAGCAGTTTCTCAATCTGGAGAGACCGCCGATACCATTGCTGCTATCGAAGAAGCCAAGCGTCATGGTGCGCTTGTGACTGGGCTGGTTAATGTTGTTGGCTCTTCAATAGCTCGACTTACCGACGGCGGAGTATACAACCATAGCGGCCCAGAGATATCGGTAGCATCAACTAAGGCTTTTACTACTCAAAGCTTATTGCTATTAATGCATGCAATTATGATAGGGAGACATAATAGTCTAGACTACTCTTTATCTCAGGAGATAATTAAGTCTATTAAGTTACTGCCTAACTACATACGGCAAGTCTTGGATGGTAGGGATTCAATCAAAGAAGTGGCAAAGAAACTATATGAAAATAATAATTTGTTCTACCTAGGACGAAATTTTAACTACCCAATTGCTCTTGAGGGCGCTTTAAAAATAAAAGAAATAGGCTATATCCACGCAGAAGGACTGAGCGGAGGAGAGCTAAAGCACGGCTTCATAGCTATGGTGGAGCCAGGATTTACCTCTATTGCAATATCAACCAATGATTCGGTAAAAGAAAAAATGATTTCTAATATTGCCGAAGTTAAGGCTAGGGGGGGTAGTGTGGTGGCGATAGCAAATGAAAAAATTATAGATGCTGATGATACTATAATTGTTCCAGACGCTGGCTCGAGCTACATACAGCCACTAATTAACAATGTGGCACTACAGCTACTCGCATATTATACGGCTGAGCTAAGAGGGGTAGATATAGATCAGCCTAGGAATCTAGCTAAAAGTGTGACTGTTGAATAGCCTAAATATTCTTATGAGTAAGATAGTAATTTAAAATCAAAACAAAAGCTATTTGGTAAATAATTTGTGCCTGTATCATAAAACTAGAGGCTGAAGTTAGAAATGCCGCACTGAAAACTCCCGATGTAAACATAATTATTACTAGAATAAATATCCAATAATTTTTACCTTTGGTATAAAGTAGGTAAAGACTCAAAATAAGCTGAGAAGCAAAAAGGGTAATGCCAAAAACTTTGTGAAAATTATTTATTACAGTGTGGGGTGTGACTACAAGCCCAATTAGCATTTTTTTGCCTAGATAAACGAAGCTACCACTCCATCCATTTTGTGTGTAAGCATGTACGATCACCAAAAAAAGTCGCCAAAACCCTTATAAGGTCTATCCCAAAAACTCTATCTCCCCCTTTATTGCCCATCTTTGCATATTAACATATGTCTGCATCGGTTATGTATAATATAGCGTCGTTGCTTCAGAATTATTAATCAACTTACCATACTATCGAACTGCCGAACTTTTATTGGCAGTAGAATAATCTAAATAAATTACAGAATTAGCATGAAAAAGTGATAAACTTCTTAGGTCACTCAAGCATAAAAGATGTATCTGACCAGCCATCCGATAATAGGTCAGCGAGATAGCGAGGATAACGCCTTTATGGTGAGGAGAGATTTATAAGGATTTTTGATATCAATACGCGAGGAGAAGTCAAACTTATTTTTCCTTTCTAAGTCTGGTCTGTTTGCTGTTGTCTAGACATTTTTAAATTAATTCATAAAAATCACTTCATTCCAATTAAGCCCTCACGGGCCACGGGAAAGTGCTTATAACCTAAAAAAAGGCCTATTCAGACTCAAAAAGTATCGCAACTAGGCTTTTGGAATATTAACATAAGCGGTATAATCTAAGCAACCAAAAGGCAACGATGCAGGAATATATCGGTTTTTTAGATAAATACCCTAGAAAATCCTATGCTGCGGGTGAGCAAATCCTCAACCAGCACGATGAGGTGCACAATGTGCATATTATCCAAGATGGGTTTGCAAAGGTATATGATATCAATACCCAGGGTGAGGTAAAGACCTTGTTGTTTTTATCAAAGCATGAGATATTTCCGGTTGATTGGATTTTTTTCAAATCTGAAAGGTCGCTCTACTTTTATGAGGCTTTGACCGAGTGCGAGATTACCTTGGTGCCGAAAGAGGATTTTGTAAGACACACCACAAATAATAATGCAGCAGCTGTCACCCAGCTTAGGTCGTTTGCCAGCGTGTACTTGGATTTTTTGCGTCGCGTTGATAGCCTTACGCAGCTCAAGGCTGAGCTCAAGGTGCTCTATGCGCTCGACTTTTTGTGCAGGCGGTTTGGTGGCGCCGCTCAGACCAAAAGACTCGATGATGTTAAGCTAATACTACCAATCTCGCAAAGCGATATTGCAAGCTTCTTGGGGCTTACTAGGGAAACTGTAAGTACCATCATGCACTCGCTGCAAGAGAAGGATGTGCTGCACTACGAGGGCAAAAAAACTATTGCTGTGAATGATCAAAAAATAAGAGATTTGATCGACCCCTGAAAATTGCTTATTGCAATAGGGTGCAACGAATTGGGCGTGTACAACCCTAGAAAGGCTGAAGAGCTGATTAACTTGTTGCTATCAGCTCCTCGATGCCTAGCGGCTTTTATTTCTTTTCGTTTTTTAGTCTTTGTTTTTGAATTTTTTATTTTTGGGGCGCTTTGATCGCTCTACTTTCTTGGCCCATCTGCTTGCAAGCATATGGTACACTTCGAGCTGATCAATATCCGTGCTACTTTTTGCAAGGACAGTTGTGTTTTTAGTTTTCATAGGGCTCCTTGGTAAATTATTTGTTAAACATATTATTAGGAGGTGGTAAGAGTACTTTGAGGTATTTTGATTTTATTGTGCCAACGTGAAGGTTTTATATTTAATTGGATTTTTTTGTTTTCTGATCGAACCTGATTGATTTTTTGACCGAACATTTGTTTGTTATTGAATTGTATGTTTGAGTACTTTTTACTTTGGATTGCCTATGAGGAATATGGTTTATTCATATTCTGTACCGAATTCGTCGTCTGTATAAGCGAACTCAGCATCGTCCTCGTCCAGGTAGTAGGTGTAAGCGCGAAACTCGTTTGAGTGCATCTTTCCGAACTCCTTTCTTGGTTAATAATATTGCACAAGAAAGGATACTATTTCTGTAACTTTTCGACTATAAGAATTTTCACACTACAAAATATTTATTGTGCTTTGTCAAAGTTTGTTATATCGCTTATTTTAAGCTTGAGTATTAAGGACTGTTCTGGCTGACAAAGTATATATAAACGAATAACTATTTCAGTTTTTTTGTGTGTCCCAGGTAGCAATACAGGATCGTAACGAAAGCCGATTGGTATATTATTTGAGTCTGTATCATAAACCCGTCTGCTGAATTCAAGTATGCGGCGCTGAATATTCCTGAAACAAACATCACGATTATCAATATAAAAATCAAATAGTTCATACCATTTTTATATAAAAGGTATAAGGATAGTAAAAGCTGGGCAGCAAACAGGCTGCTTCCAAAAACTTTGTGAAGCCCGCTTATGACCGTATGGGGTGTAACCGTTAAACCAACAAGCGCTACAAACATGAACATCAGCAAAACCCTGATCGCTTTTGAACTTGCGGAGTTAGGTATAATTTTTTTTGATGCTATAAGGCAACAAGTAGCATAGGTTAAAAATGCTATGGTATATGGTATAACTGTCCACCAAACAGCACCAAAGTAGCTTAAGCCGTCATTGTGTCCTAAGCTCTCTGGCCTTGAAACTACACATAATATAAATAATATTGCGGCAAACAAAAATCCAAATAAAATTATTGTCCTAGGGCTTGGGCTTTCACTAAATACTGAAGCTTCTTTTTTCATAATAAACATTACCATTATGATGGTATTATAATTGTATGGCCAAACATCCCAAAAAGTCCAAAAATATTTATTCTCGCCATAGTGTCGCATTCAATATTTTGATAGCAATAATATTTATTTTGTTGGTTTTGCTTCTCACGAATTTTATTAGCAACGCCAAAAAACAAGCTTTTCAAAATTCGATAAGCAACTTTTATAACACATCGGGGCTGAGCCTGCAGGGTCCGCTAGGGGAGGTGGTGCGTTCGGAAGCAGTGACTACAACTTTGCAAAACGGCTCTGCCAAAAGGATTTTATATAGAACGCAAAAAGCAGACGGTACATACGCTTATAGTTCAGGTTTACTTTATACCCCCAAAACTCCGCAATCAGGCGGGTCGCCATTATTTGTCTGGGCACATGGAACCATAGGGCTAGCCGATGAATGCGCGCCTTCAAGGCAAGAAAACATTGGCTCTAGTTGGGTTGATGCGATTTTAGCGCGGGGCTGGCCAGTGGTCGCGACGGATTATGCCGGCTTTGGTACGGCTGGTACCCAAGGTTATTTAATTGGTGGGTCGGAGGCGCATGATGTGTTAAATAGCGTGCGTGCCGCTCATAATTTACTTGGCTCGGAACTAAATAATAATTATGCAATATGGGGCCACTCTCAAGGCGGGCATTCGGCGTTGTTTAGCGCAAGTGTAGCGGGAGCGTACTTGCCTGAATATAATTTGGTCGGTACAGCGGCCACAGCCCCGGCTGCCCAGCTTGAATCGCTGTTCCAGCAGCAGTACAATTCTTCGACAAGTTGGGTGATAGGACCATATGTATCAGATACCTGGCCCAATTATTATCCCACCTTAACCTTGGACGGCGTATTGACTAAGCAAGGCTTGAATAACTATAAGTCCCAAGCTGGTAAATGTGCAGCTGGCGCGGCCCTAGATGGCATTGTTAGGGAGAAACTTGGGCAGCAATTCTTTAATGACAGCTTGCTCGACAATGCTAGCTGGCAGCAAGCTATTGCCCAGCAAACAGCACCAGTGCTCAATCCAAAACAACCTTTGTTTATAGGTGAAAGCTTGACCGATCAGGTAGTTTTGCCCAATACCACAGCTCAATATATCCAGAGGGCTTGCGCTGCCGGCTCCAATCTCAATTCGCTGTGGCTCACCGATGTAGGGCATATTCAGCTCCAGAGCGTAATTGCCCCGGCGGTGACTAATTGGGTCGCAGATAGGTTTGCCGGAAGATCCAACAGCTCGACTTGCAACCAAGCTCTGCCGATCACGCCAGCACAGTGAGAATTTTAATATACTTATCTGGGTAGTTGAGCTATACTAAAGGCATATTGGGCCTCAACAATATGCAAAACAATATCAACGACATCAGCAATCGTACAATCATCAGGATCCTTGCCATAGTGCTGGCTTTTGTGGGGTTTATCTATCTCGCAATCATACTGCGCGAGCAATTGATCTGGCTTGGGGTATCATTCTTTTTTGCGTTGGCTCTGGAGCCGCCAGTTAATTGGCTGAGCAAGAGATTGCCTAGGGGCAGTAGGGGGCTGGCTGTGTTTGTAGTTGTAGCATCATCTATTCTCTTGATCGCACTTACGATTTATCTGATCGGCCCACCGATTGTCAGGCAATTTAAGGAGCTGGTGGTCAACCTGCCCGACTACTATAAGGAATTTTTGAATAGCAACAATCCCATCTCAAACTATGTGAGAAGCTCCAATGTGCCGAGTACGCTTTCGCTCAACTCCGAAAAGATTACCAATTTCTTTACCTCCACAGGCGGCGGTGTAGTTAAGGTATTTGGTAGCATATTTAGCAGTTTATTCGCGTTTATCACCGTAATCGTCTTTACCTTTTTTATGGTGCTGGAATGGCCCCGCATGCATGAGATCTTCTGGCGCTACCAAAACCATCAAAAACGCGATCACCGTAAGTTGCTTTATGCAAAAATGCAAAAGACCGTCACAGGCTATGTGGGAGGCAACCTTTTTACCAGCTTGATAGCTGGCGTCGCAACACTGATCTTTTTGATTATCTTAGGCAATCCATATGCAGTGGCCTTGGCATTTATGGTGGCTATCTTGGATCTAATCCCGATGTTTGGTGCGCTACTAGCCTCAGTAATCGCGATTGCGGTTGTGCTGGTATATGGGGGTGTAACACCGGCGATTGTTACGGCGATATTCTTTATCGTGTACCAGCAGATTGAGAATAATATCCTGCAGCCAATTGTATTTTCTAAGACAGTCAAAATTTCACCTCTTGTGGCAGGTGTTGCTGCACTGATTGGAGCTTCATTGGCTGGTTTGGTGGGAGCTTTGGTAGCTATACCGGTGGCGGCTTCATTGCAAATTCTAGCGGTTGATTATTTGGAACGGCGTTATCCTGATAAGCACAAAAAATCTCCCCAAAGATAGTTTGCTTGGGTTAGAATAATACTATGACAAACAAGCACAACTTCGACGAAATCGCCCTAAAAAAACATAAACAGCTAAAAGGTAAGATAGAAGTACTTCCAAAATCACCAGTAAAAAGTGAGGAGGATTTGAGTATCTTCTATACCCCAGGCGTGGGTGCTGTCTCAAAGGAGCTGGCACGGGATCCGAAAAAAGCCAAAGAGCTTACTATAAAATCCGATATGATTGCCGTGATATCTGACGGCTCAGCGGTGCTGGGGCTAGGCAATGTCGGCCCTGAGGCCGCGCTACCCGTGATGGAAGGCAAGGCCATGCTTATCAAAGAGCTGGCTGGCCTCAATGCTTTTCCTTTGTGTTTGGACACCCAAGACCCAGATGAGATTGTTGCTACCATCAAGCATATTGCACCGGTATTTGCCGGTATCAACCTTGAGGATATTGCGGCACCAAAGTGTTTTGAGATTGAAAGAAGGCTTCATTCTGAATTGGACATACCGGTAATCCACGACGATCAGCACGCCACAGCAATTGTGGTTTTGGCAGGTATTATCAACGCCCTTAAAGTAGTTGGTAAGCAGAAGCAGGATTGTCGCGCTGTAATTATCGGGGCTGGTGCGGCCGGCAATGGCGTTGCCAAATTGCTGCACAAATGGGACCTTGGAGACATAATTATGATCGACAGCAAGGGTATAATTTCCTCTGGGCGAGATAACTTGGATGCGAACAAGAAGGAGCTTCTTAGTATAACCAACAAAACTGATATAAGCGGGGATTTAAAAACAGCCCTCGTGGGCTCCGATATCGTGCTTGGATTATCCCAGCCGGGCCTTCTGGACTCAAACGATATCGCCTCAATGAACAAAGATGCGATTGTTTTTGCCATGGCCAACCCCATACCCGAAATATACCCAGACGAGGCTATTGCTGGTGGCGCCAAAGTGGTAGCCACGGGCCGATCGGATTTTCCCAACCAGATCAATAATGTTTTGGTATTCCCGGGGATGTTTAAGGGGGCAGTGCTTAGCGGTACGACGCTTGTAACTGACGAAATCAAGCTTAAGGCAGCCGAAAAGCTGGCTGGAGTTGTAAAAAGCCCATCTGCCAACAAGATTATCCCTGCTGTTTTTGATAGTGGGGTAGTGGATGCAATCGTCTCAGCCTTCAAGGGCTAAGACTTGCAGAAATTTCTGGTAGGTTTAGAATAAACATAACAACTAATTAAAAGGAGACAATATGGAAGATCAAACTAAGCAAACATCACAACCAGCACAACAAGCTAATTCCCAACCGGCCCCAAGCCAGCCAGCAGCCGGCAAGACAAACACTATGGCCATCATCGCAATCATATGTGCCATTATAATTGCCCCTGTCGGATTGATTCTAGGTATAATTTCGTTATCACAAATCAAAAAGAGCAAGGAAGGCGGTAAGGGCTTAGCCACCGCTGCAATTGTCATATCAGTTATTATTATGCTAGCGCAGGTGCTCTCGCTAATCCTCTTCTGGGGCGCAATCTTTTCAATAGATAGGGCCGCCAAGGAAGCTGGCGTTAATGTAAACACCCAGTCAGGTACTGTAACTGCAACCAAAGACGGCAATACCACAACGATAGGTAGCGATGTCAAGCTTCCAGCCGGATTTCCCAATGATATGCCGATCTATGGAGGGGCAAAGCTGACCACAGCCAATAAAAGCAATGAAAAGGAATTTTATGTAATCGGTTATACATCCGATTCTCCCGAAAAAGTATCGGCTTACTACAAGAACACCTTGCCACAAAAAGGCTGGACTATCGATAATACCAATGACACTTCAAGTGAATTTGGCACTGGCTCATACCTAGAACTATCAAATGCAACCCAAACTGCCAAGGTAAATATTTACGGGGATTCAAAAGAAAAGACGGTTTTTTCAATCAACATCATTCCAAAGTCTGAATAAAACTATATATAAAACTTAGCCAGGAGGGCGGTTGAAACTAACCAAACAGGATTATTTGAGGATATTATTACCCACCAAAAGGGAAGTTTTTATAGTCCTGCTAGCTGTACTGCTGATCTTTGCAACATATGAGGCAAATCTGATTTTTCTCAGGATTACCAATAACACTATGTTTGCCGACCCTGCATTACGAGAAAGCTTCAATAATCAAATAGACGACTTTTTCTCGCAGAACTTCATCGCTAATAGGATCACCCTTATAGTATTCTGGGCAGGGGTCGGCCTGGTGGCATATAGCATAATCTGGTCAGTATATTCCTTCTTCGCGGAGGGTAAAAATGAAATAGTAGTAGCCAATGAGTATGTAAACCAGCCGTCAAAACAAGAAAAATTGCAAAGGTCGCTAACCCAAGCCGGACTTCTTGCCGGCATCATTGCTCTCGGCATAATTAGTATAAGCGTAACGATGCCTTACCTCGTAGGTTTGTGGACGGTTGGAATTATGGCTTTTCCGGAGCAAATAACATACGGTATTCTGCAAATCTCTTTGGGCTTTATAGGCGTTTGTGCCAATCTGTACTTATTTAAGGTGCTGATTGATTGGATAGTAGCACTCGAATAAGTTTAGTATTTTCTAATTAGGCCAATAAGTACACCTTGGATCTTAATGGGGGTAGAGGCTTCTACATAGATTGGCTCCATCGAAGAGTTGGCGGGCTGTAATCGAATACGGCTGCCTTCCTTGTAGTATTTTTTGAGGGTAGCTTCGCCGTCGTTGATTAAGGCTACAACGGTGTCGCCGTTGCTCGGTACTTCCTTTTCTTGGATAACGACATAATCGCCATCGTGGATGCCATCTTCGATCATGCTCTGGCCTTTCACCTGCAGCACATAGGAGTTTTTGGTGCCGACCATGAAGGCTGGTACCTCTAGGGTCTCTTTGTGCCCTGCAATGGTTTCTATAGGGCTACCGGCGGCGATAAGGCCGAGGATAGGCAGGCCGATGCCGGGCTTATTGATATAGCTTTCCACTTCGTGCACAGGTATCAAAGAGCGGGCGGAATTGTTGCCTTTTTCCAAGAAGCCTTTTTCTACCAGTGTATCGATATGTTGTGCAACAGTCGCTACTGAGCTCAGCTTAAGGCCATTGGCAATCTCGCGGTAGCTAGGCGAGTAGCCTTTTTGCTCGATAAAAGTCGTGACAAAATCTAGAGTTTTGCGTTGTTTCTTGGTTAGTGGTGATTTCATTTTTCCCTCCAATATTATGTTTCCCTAATATTTTAGCGAACATAGTGCGAACTTGTCAACACTAAATTCGTTAATTTTTATGCTTTTAAGTAAAAAACTTATGCATGTTATTTTTAAAAAGTGTGGCCAATCCCTTGACATCGCCCTCCACCTGGCATAACCTATACTACATAAAGTATTAATAAGGAGGAATTACAAAAATGGCTTATTCACACGTCAACTCAAAAGGTCAAACTTACTACTTGCACATGCGAGATGTAACCCTAAAAGGTGGCCGACAGCAAACTATCTACTTCTTTGCAAAGGAAGTTAAGGATGGTGCAATCGACGAGGTTCCAGCAGGCTACATCGTAATCGAGAACAGCCGAACCGGCCTTCCAATCCTAAAGAAAGGCTAGAAACTGGCCGATCAGAAAAGAGCCCTACGGGGCTCTTTTTGATTTGCGTCATTCCAGGTATAATATAAGCCACATAGGGGCCCGTAGCTCAGCGGTTAGAGCAGTCGGCTCATAACCGATTGGTCGTTGGTTCGATTCCAACCGGGCCCACCAATGATAAAGTCCAGCGCTGCTGGTCTTTTTTTTGATGGTAAAAATTTGCCTGTACAGCTTAAGCAATTTACAATTATTGTGATGGATCAGGAAAATCAAAAGTATGTATACTATGACCCCAGCCATCCGCATCTGAGTACTTTGTCTTTGAAACGAAGGAAAGGAAAGCGTTCGGTAGGCAAAATCGCTCTGCGAGGTTTTTTGGTGCTGGCCTTTTTTGCGGCCGAGCTTACGATGATGCTCGCCATTGCCGATACCCAAGTGGCATATAGCCCGGTAAAAAGCGAGGTCGTGGCGGGCGTGAAGCCACCTAAGCAAGTTGCCAAAATCGAGAAGGCCTTAGAGCGGCCCCCGATGCTGGCTCTGGCAGATATGTATCTGGTCATACCCAAGCTTTATATCAATGCGCCGATCGATCCGGTGGGTGTCACCCCAACCGGTGAGATGGGCACCTCGCCAAGCTTGCAGCGCATCGCCTGGTACAAGGATGGCACAAAGCCCGGGGCGCTAGGTAGTGCGGTGTTTGCAGGGCACTATGGCGGCCCCCAGGAGGTGGGTATATTTAGGACCATCGATAAGCTTACGGTGGGCGATACCTTCGAGGTGCGGTCAAAAAGTGGCAGCTCTACGAAATACAAGGTATATAAGTCGGCGACATTTTTGGTAAAGGATGTGCCTTTGCAGGAGCTGTTCAACAAGAATGACGGCTCCTACATCAATCTAGTAACATGCGTGGGCAACTGGGACTCAGCAGCAAACAGCTATGACAAGCGTTTGATAGTTTATGCAAAGAAACAATAGTTGTAGATTTGACAATCATAGGCCATGCCGATAGAATTTAACATAAGAATAATAACAAAGGAAAATAAATGACAAAATTCAAAGGTTTGTTCAAGGTAGGGGCTTTCGTTTTAGCCCTGTTGGCTTTAATTATTATGTCCTCAAATGGGGCCAAAGCCCAGTATTCAGGTACTAATGGGCGCATCTTTTTTGTAGGCGGCAACAGCCGCTTGCTTTACTCGGTTTTTCCAGACAGCTCCGATCTATACTCGCACGGCAGCATGAATCCTTGTGGGAGATTTTTATCTGTATTTCAATACCCTACTGACGCTAAAGTCGCCATCATAAGAGTTTCAGGAACTGACCCTTGCCGCATCTACCAGCGCTCAGTACTGCCGGGCAACAATGGCCAAACCCCAGCGGCACTTGATTCAGTTAATACAGCGAGCACTACACATTTCCACCCAGTGTATTCTCACGACGGATCCAAGATAGCTTATCTAAAAACCGGCTTTACTGATGCAGGGGATCCTGACTATTGCGATAAGCAGCTCTGGGTTGCCAATGCAGATGGCTCTGGAACACCTAAGCAGCTGACCAACTTTGACTATGGGTCTGACTGTCTTGATGTCGGTAATAATAAATATGACTCTGGCTTAAATTATCCTGTATGGTCGAATGACAGCGAGAAGATATATATGCATTACAAAGTCTATGCTACACCGAATTGTGATCTGGTGACCCCGCCAGACCCATGCGACCCCGCTACCGGCACTTGGGGGATCGTGTATATCAACACTGATTTTGATGTAGTTGGAACCTCCCCCAGCACATATATAGGCAATGTCTTCACTACAGTAGATGGGGCCTCGGTAAAACAAGGCGCCTATGCCACGCTCGCTGGCACGGACCCGCCTAACGCCTCCAGCTACAAAGCTTTTGACGGTAACGGAATGGATATAAGTCCCGATAATTCGAACATTGTTTTTGCAAACAACGGCAATCTGTACACCCAATCAATAAGTACATTTACCAACGGCGCGGCCCTAGCAGCCGCCAGTAAGAAAACTGATGATGTGGACAATTGCCCCAACCCGAGCTCCTCATCAGTAGAAGAAGCTTATTACAGTCCTCACTATTCTCCAGATGGTAAATATGTCGCTGCTACTAGGTTCTGTGGGCTAAATGGTGCTATTACGGCCGATGATGCACTTATGATTTTCGACGTCAATGATTTTACGAATGAGCAAGGAATTTTGCTTAAGAATTCCGACTCCACCACTTATGTAATCTACGGCTACACCCTGCCTTTCTGGAGCAATATTACGACTACTTACAATCCATCCCCAACTCCATCGCCAACCCCTGCTGCGCCCGATACCTCCGGTAGTATCTTCAAGCAAAGGGATATCAGATTGCCAATGATGCTTGTACTGATGGGGCTGGTTGTATTGAGTGCAAGTGGCTACGGACTCTACAAAGAAGCCAAACGCCGAAAGAAGATCTAAGCGGTAGATCATGAGCCGCGGCCATAACCACAGCCAAAGCACTAATCAAAGCAGCAACTATCTTGATAAGTTTTTGATAGCGATATTTCTACTGCTTGTATTGTTTGGCGTCGGTTTCGTGGTGTATGTGCGCTTTATTAAGCAAGATATGCCGACCACTAAGCAGGCTAAGCTCACTGCTACAGAGGTGAGCCCGGCTAGCTTATCGGCCGACGAAAAGCTGGCTTATGAAACCAGCAATAAGTTTCTCAATAACATCCAGGATGGAAAGTACAAAGATGCTTTTGAGCTGATGAGCAAGGAGCTAAAAGGGCAGTACAAGGCCGGGCAGGATGATTTTGAGAAATCAGTCAAGCAGGCCAATGTCGATAAGCTTAGGCAGTGGGTTTTGAGCGATGTATCAACCAACGGATCGCAGAATAGGATAACCGTAAAAGGTGCAGCGCTGTTTGACACCCCAAACAATACAGCCAAGCTAGAATTCGGCTACTATAAAAACACCGAGGGGAAGTACCAGCTATACTCATGGCAGATTTATCCAGAGATTTAGGGTTTGCTTTTGCCAAGTAGTATAATAGCTGCATGCCAGGCACTACTTACAAGATAAAATTTGGCCGAAATGAAAAGGCATTGGTGGTGAGCGATATTCACCTCAGGCTGCCAATTACACCTGAGCTTGCGATGATTCAGAAGTCTCTTGTAGAAAGGGTAGATAACCTCAACAAACACAAGGAGGCCACGCTTATTCTCAATGGCGATATATTTGAATTGTGGGAAAAGCCAGTCCAAGATGTCGAAGATATCATCTTGGGCTTCGAGGCCCTTACCAAGTCGATCGAGAAGTTTGCTTCCAAGAAGAGCCACAGGGTTGTATTTACCGTAGGCAATCATGACGAGGCAATCAATACAAATTCTAGCTACAAAAAGGCCCTGCAAAAACTATGGGGTGCCAAAGTTTGCAATTCTATTGATTTAAGCCTGGAGGGTCAAAAAGTCCGAATCGAGCACGGGCATGAATTTGATCCGTACAATCAGACGACTACGGAAGCCGGCAAAACCCACGGCAAAAGCTTGGTACAATCCACCTTGCCGCGCTTGGTCAAAGCCGTACCGATGGTATTCTCCGGCATCGGTGATGTTGTGAACAGAGCTGAGCTGCCTTGCTATGCCATAAGTAGGCTAATTTATAAAATTGTTGTTCCGATAGTGCTGCCGCTCAGCCTAGTAGCAAGCATTTATTTTTTGTATTCAACCGGCGATAGGAGATGGCTGTGGGCCTTTTGCTTGGTATGGTTGGCTGTGTGGGCGTTGGTGATCGTGTTGGATTGGGTCTTAGAATCAATCGCCGATCTAACTTTTGGAGGAGGCTCAAAATATCTCAAAAAGCTTGATGAATATCAGAAGCAGAAAGGTTTTGATCTGCTGGTGCTTGGCCATACCCACTTGGGTGGCGTATGGAAACGGGAAGGGTACAGCTACGCCAACAGCGGCTGCAATGATGTGATTGTCAAAAGCAGGTATGGTTATCTCGGTATATATAAGTTTCCGCGGTTTGTACAGATGAGCGGCATCAATCTTGATGGTTCGAAAAAAGACCTCGCAAAGTATGAAGAGAAGATTGTTAGTTTGGTAAAATAGTTTTATGCGTAAGATTTTTAATTATAGCAATATCATTTTGTGGCTGATGATAATTGTGATTATCTATGTCTTTGCGATCCTGGCCACCGAATCTAGCAAAAACTACCAGCTCAGAAGCAAATCGGATGATTTGGAGAGCCAGATAGCCCGCCTACAGGGCCAGATTGAGGATTTGGGTTATAAGGTCACATACTACAAGACCGATACTTACCGCGAGACCTTGGCGCGCGAAAAGCTCAATGTTGCAGCTCCAGGTGAATCGGTGATTATCATAAGGGATGATAAGTCCAAGAAGAATGATCAGGCCCAGGAAGTGGCAAAGCTAAACCTCAAGTCGGATCAGGAAATATTGTCCGAAAAATCAAATTTTGAGCAATGGCGTCTTTTCTTATTCGGTAGGTAGGATTAGTTTGGGCTTGGCTTACCAGTCGCCACCACCACCGCCACCAAAATCACCACCACCCGAAAAGCCACCGCTACCAAAATCACCCGATGAGCTCGATGAGGCACCAAGAAAAGAGTCAATAAAGCTAGAATTTAAGTCTGTACCTAACACACCCACAAGCACCACAGCGTCAAAGGGCGAGGTGGAATCATACCAGTTGACAGATTTTGATATATTAAGATCCTTGAATTGCTTGGCCCATTCCTCCTCGACGCCCAGCGCCACAGCCGCCGGTAGTAGTTTGCTAAACTGCGCTGGCGTCTTTTTGGGTGCTTCATGGAAATTGATCCGGTCCTTTTCAGCTACAGTTAGGTATAGTTTGAGACCCTCCACCAGTGCCCAGGCATCATAGCCCTTGATGGTGAGATCGGAAGTCTTAGCGATGCGGTAGGCCAAGTAGGCACACACAAACGGCAAGGCTATCAGGGCTATCATGGAAGCCCAGAAAAATAGTGTGACCTGGAAGAATATTACCACCGCAATCGAAGCGCTTGATATCAGAGTAGATGTCCGGCCCTTGTGGTAGTAGCCTTTTTCTTCCAAAGAGGCTACGAGTTGTTGCTTGACGCTCTTGATTGATACAGCGGATGAATCCCCATTAATTGAGCTAAGCAGCACCTTGTGGGTTTTGGAATTAGCAGAGTCGGAGAAGATTCTCAAAATAGTTTTTTCGAATGGTTGCATTTCCATGCCTTCAGATTTGAGGATAGAAAACTCATAATCTGTGTTATCGATGTTCTTGATCTTCATATAGCCTCGTTCAGCCAAATCTATAATGGTTGCGGTGATATCGCTCATATCGGCTTTGTCATCGACCAATATTCCTGCCTCGGCAGCTGACATACCTTTGGGCAGGCTATACTGTGCGACTATCGTTTCGGCCTTCCGAGCCTTTCTTTTTTTGAGCAACTTGATAAGCCTTATGATACAGCCTACCAAAATGATAAATATGCTGACTGCGACAAACAGGATTACATAAGTGTAATCAACCACAGATCCTGCAGGGGCTTTGTCGGTGGGTTTAAGGTATGTGCTAAAGCTGCCCTTTGGGGTAAGGATATTAGCGGTCATACCTTCTTTGGCATTAAGCGGGTTGAGTCTTAACACTCCCACGATGTTCGATTTGGTGTAGATTAGGCAGTCCTGGGCGGTCGATCCGCTTGGCCCGGTATAACAGCGGGTTTGGGTGGCGACTACTCCCTCAGGAAGGGTAATAATAGCGGTGGTTTTTTGGATAGGTACCGACCAGTTGTTGCCCGTAATATTGTAATTGATAAAATCCCCGGAAGTGTCTTCGCGCACCACCGGCCACACTTTGTACTTTATCTGGTAACGATGCGCTCCGGTGATGGTAATGTTCGCATCGCCAATCTTTAAGCGGTATTGCCCGCCTACTTTGTCGAGCGTTACCTTGGCAGTCGCACCGTCCTGGGATACACTCAGAAGCTCGAAGTTTACTTGGTTGTATTTTCCTGTGCTGGTTTTAGTAACCGTATCATAGTATCTTTCTATGCCCCTGCGTGCGTTCTCAAAGTTGTAGTCGATAGTTTCGGTGATGGTCGCGACGGCATCCTTGTCGATCGATACCTGTTGGTCGATGGAGCTAATGCTGTTGCCGGCAAATGCAACAGGGGACAGTATAAAAGATGCGAGGACTGCAACTATCCATATAGCAAGTTGATTTTTTACTTTTGAGAGAGTTTTTAGCATATTTATATTTTAGCAGAGACTGGCCTTTTTACTTATAAGACCACCCAGGGCTTAAAGGCCTTTTTTGTAAAATATATCAACTAGTTTTGGTAAATCGCCTTTGCTTTGATCGCCGTTTTTGATTTTTTCCAAGAGTTCTGCCGGGGTAAGCCAGAAATGCTCCACAAAGTCATCGGGATTGTAATCAGGTGCTTCATCCATCTGGATCTCATAAACCTTCATAAAGGCAGAAACGCCATGGTCTTTTGGATTGAGATGCCCAAGCTGCCTTACTTCAAGCTTATCTGTATCGATATTGAGTTCCTCGGCACTCTCTCGCTTCATAGCTTGATCATAGCTCTCGCCACTTTCCACATGCCCGCCCATACTCATATCCAGGCACAGTGGAAATATTCGCTTATTGGCGGTCCTGCGAGGTATCCAGATTTGACCCTTGGAATTTATAATAAAAACATTTACAACTCGAAAATTGGAAAGGTTTTGATCATAAACTATCGAACGCTTTTGTCGGCCTATGACATTGTCGTTTTCGTCTACAAGGTCTAGATATTCGTCTTGCATATAAAAAATTTTCTTGGTGGCTGAGGGAGGAATTGAACCTCCGACCTCAGGCTTATGAGTCCCGCGCTCTAACCAACTGAGCTACTCAGCCGCTGATACAAATTATACAAAAATCCAGCCTAAAAAGACAAAAACTCTTGCAAGCAAGAGTATTGAATTGGTAGCGGGGGCAGGATTTGAACCTGCGACCTCCAGGTTATGAGCCTGACGAGCTACCGGACTGCTCTACCCCGCGTAACGCAAACAATATTATACCTCTAATCTGTAGATTGGTCAATAAACACTTCATATCTGGGCCTATTTAATCTAAAATAGTAGATATGCTAAATCAATTACACAAGCAATTGCAGCAGAGTGATTTGCTGCCGGTGGGTAGCAAGATAATCGTTGCCGTATCGGCGGGGGTTGATTCGGTAACCCTGCTACATTTACTGCACAACCTAGCACATGTGTATGGTTGGCAGCTGGCGATTGCCCACTACAACCACGGCCTCAGGGCAGATGCGACCAAAGATGCCGTCTTGGTCGGTGATTTGGCCAATGACTATGGCTATCCGATCTATGTCGGTAAGTATGATGGATCTGATTTTTCGGAAGCGGCTTTGCGCAAGGCGCGTTATGATTTTTTTGAAAGCCTTAGAAAAGACCTCGGGTTTGATTATGTTGCGACCGCGCACCACAATGGCGACCTGCTTGAGACCGCTATTTTCAATACCATCCGCGGAGCCGATAGGGAAGGCATGGTATCGCTCAAGCCGAAAAGGGGCAATATCATCAGGCCACTGTTGAATTTTACTAAGCCTGAAATTATCGTTTTTGCCAACCTCCAGGGGCTGCCATATAGGGAAGATTCTACCAATGACGACCTAAGCTATAGCCGCAACCTGGTGCGCAATATCATCTTGCCCCACGGTAGTGCTATGTTTCGCGATTTTCACCACAAGATGAACGGCCGGCTGGCTCGGCTTACGGATGTAAATAAGCGTATTAGCGCTGGGTTGAGCCGGCTTGCTGAGGGGCTGGTAAGCTATGAGGATGCCAGATCGATCGAAATAAATGCTGAGTCTTTCAACCAGCTACCTGATAGCATCAAAGCTAGTTTGCTGGTATTTTTGATCAAAAGGCTGAAGCCGGTACATGGGCTGGCAAGAAAGAATGTAATTAGTGCCGTGCAATTTATGGCAGGCAGCAGAGCGGGCGATCACCACCACCTTCCAGGTGGGTTGCAAGTAGTCAACACCTATGGTACCTTTGTAATCACTTCGGAGCCAGGTGAATTTAGCTCACCTAGCGAGAATAAACTGCACATTCTATCTGCCGAAAAACCTTTTAGCAACCCTATGTTTAGGCTGTATCTGACAGATGATAAACAAAAAGGGGTCAGGGTGCCGGCTCAGAAACTCTACATCCGCTACAGACAACCTGGCGACAAGCTAAAGCCTGTCGGAATGCAGGGCACAAAAAAGCTTCAGGATATCTTTGTCGATGCCAAGGTGCCAAGACACCTCAGGGGCTACTGGCCGATTGTGGTCAATGCTTCCAATGAGATCTTGTGGGTACCGCAGCTGGCCCAGGACCGTCGCTTTTTTGAAGCCGACGCAGATCAATATCACTATTTAAGTTGTGAGGTAATATGAAAAAAATCCCAAAGAATTTTTGGTATGCGGCGATCACCCTAGCGGTGCTAGTTGTGTTGATCGTATCGATGGGCCGCAGCTCATCGCTTAGCAAAGCGCCCACTGAGGTGCCTTTTAGCGTAGTGCTTGATGAGGTCAAGCAAGATAAGGTTGAGTCGATCGAAGTTACCGGCGACCAGCTGACTGTAAATCTCAAAGATGGCAGCAAGCAAAAGTCATACAAGGAATCATTCAAGAGCCTGAGCGATTTTGGGGTGGATTACAACAAGGTTAAGGTTGAGGCCAAAAACCCTGACAATGGCAGTGGCAAATGGTTCGATATCGCCCTGGCGATACTTCCGATCTTTCTGATAATCGGCTTTTTCTATGTGATCATGAAACAAGCTCAAGGCAGCAATAACCAAGCTATGAGCTTCGGCAAATCCAAAGCCAGGGTTTCGGGGCTTGAGAAGAACAAGGTTAAATTCAAAGATGTAGCCGGCGCACAGGAAGCCAAGATAGAGCTGCAGGAGATTGTGGAATTTCTCAAATACCCGGCCAAATTTGAAGCCTTGGGTGCCAAGATACCCAAAGGCGTGCTGCTTTATGGTAGCCCGGGAACCGGTAAGACTCTGCTTGCAAGGGCCGTGGCAGGGGAAGCCGATGTGCCGTTTTTCAGTATTTCCGGATCTGAATTTGTGGAGATGTTTGTCGGTGTTGGTGCCAGTAGGGTGCGCGATCTGTTTGCTCGTGCCAAGAAAAATGCCCCATGTATAATTTTCATCGATGAAATCGATGCCGTTGGCCGCCAGCGTGGCGCCGGCCTAGGTGGTGGGCACGACGAGCGTGAGCAGACCCTCAACCAGATCCTGGTTGAGATGGATGGTTTTGAGCAAGGTACCAATGTGATTGTGATGGCTGCTACCAACCGGCCAGATGTGCTCGATCCAGCGCTGCTGCGACCAGGACGATTCGACAGGCGAGTTACACTCGATCTACCAGACATGAAGGCACGCAAAGAAATCTTGGAGGTACATGCCGAAAACAAGCCGCTCGAAGGAGATGTAGATTTTGGTGAAGTCGCCCGCAAAACCCCTGGGGTTTCTGGAGCTGATCTAGCCAATATCGCCAACGAAGCGGCGATCTTCGCAGCCCGCTCAAACCGAAAGAAAATCACCCAGGCTGACTTCCATGAGGCAGTCGAAAAGATTGCCCTTGGCCCTGAGCGCAAAAGCCACATCCTCAATGACAAGGAGAAGAAAGTCACTGCCTACCATGAGGCCGGGCATGCGCTATTGAGCCATCTGCTACCAAACTGCCACCCTGTACATAAGGTATCGATTGTCAGCCGTGGTATGGCTGGAGGTGTTACATGGAGCTTGCCAGAAGAAGACAAACACCTGCACTCTTATGCCGATTTCAAGGATGATATTGCGATGGCGCTTGGTGGCCGCACGGCTGAGAAGATTGTCTTTGGTGAGGAAAACATTACTACCGGCGCTGAGAGTGATCTCAAGCATGTCAATGGCCTGGCCCGGCGTATGGTTACCGAGTATGGTATGACCAAAAGCCTCAAAAACCGTTTCTTTGGCGACGAGGAAGGCTCGGTATTCTTGGGCCGATCATTCTCGCAAGACAAGCACTACTCAGAGGAAGTTGCGGCCAAGATCGATGAGGAAGTGGAGAAGATTATCAACCAAGCCAGCAAAGTCGCCGAGGATACGCTCAGCAAAAACCGCAAGAAGCTTGATTTGATAGCCACAACCCTACTTGAGAAAGAAACGATTGAGGGCAAAGACTTCGATAAACTCATGGAGTCTGCACATGTTCGAAAAACCAAAAAGGCATAGTCTGTTCGGCTTATTTTGGTTACATTACCAGGCCACAAAATAGTATAATAACCTATCGTGAAAAACTTACTTAATAAAATCAACCGCGCACGCACCATGGGTGTAGCGGCAATTATAATATCTTTTTCCTACTTCCTAAGTAGGGTTTTGGGCTTAGTAAGGGACAGGCTACTAGCTAGCAACTTCGGGGTAAGCGCTCAGACCGATGCCTACACTGCAGCCTTCCGAATTCCAGATCTGCTTTTTACGCTCATTGTGTCGGGAGCTTTTGCAGTCTCCTTCATCCCGGTCTTCATAGGCTACATTGAGAAAAAGAAAGAGCAGGAAGCCTGGCGGGTAGCCAACTCGATTCTCAACATCCTACTACTTGCTACCGGTATCGCAAGCGTTCTGGCTTTTGTCTTTGCCAGCCCACTGGTGTTTATTATGGCGCCTGGTTTTGATCAGGCCCGCCATGATATGACCGTTACAATCACACGCATCATGCTTGCCGCGCCAATTTTCTTTGTAATCTCCAGCGTTTTTGGTGCCATTCAGCAGTCATTCAATAGATTCCTGCTATATGCCCTCTCCAGCCTTTTTTATAATGTCGGTATTATTATCGGCATTTTGTTTTTTAGCAAACTTTTTGGTGCAAACCCGATTTATGGGGTAGCCTTCGGTGTGGTGGCCGGGACTGCTGCCCAGGCCGTGCTGCAGTTTATCGGGGTGCTGGGGCTTAATTACCGCTACAAGCCAATCTTGGACTTTAGAAACAAAGGCGTTATCAAAATAATCAAGCTTATGATTCCGCGATCGCTTGACCTTGCTATCGATCAAATCAATTGGATTATACAGACCGCAATTGCCTCTAATCTATCTTCTGGTAGCTTGGCTTCTTACTACTATGCCAACAATCTCAAAAATGTGCCAGTGGTACTGTTTGGTGCAGCGATGAGTACGGCGTTCTTCCCAAACTTAGTACGGGCGGCCAATAGCAAGGACAAATCAAAACTCCCAGCTGCAATCGTGCGGGACTTGAGCCTTTTGATGTTTTTGGTAATCCCTTCGGCTTTTATAGCCTTTGTAATGCGCGGCTATATTGTGCGTATCCTTTTTGGGTTTGCCGATCAGGCTACCGCCGATACGCTCGGCATGCTCGCCGGCTCGATTATTGCCCAGAGCTTGTTCTTCATGGTGGCACGGTTCTTCTATGCCCTTGAGGACACCAAAACCCCGCTATTTGTAAGCCTTGGTACAATTGCCTTCAATGTAGCAATCAGCATCCCGCTTTCGAAAATGTACGGGGTCTCTGGCCTCGGTCTGGCACTTTCTATATCTGGCTTTATTGAGCTGTTTATCTTGCTGGTACTTTTGCGCTTCAAGATGGGCGATTATGGTGTGCGCTCACTTGCCAAATCGGCTCTCAAGATAACCCTCTCATCGACCGCCGCCGCAACCGTGATGTATCTTATGATCCGCTATTTTTTCCCGCTTCAAAAAGGCGAGACCGGCTTTTTGCGGCTAGCACCTGAATTCATGCTCATATCATTTGTCGGACTAGTGGTTTATGTGTTAGCTAGCCGAAGCCTGCGCGTGCCCGAGGTAAGGACAGTATCAAGGATAATCCGCCATCGGATCAACAGGACAATTCACCGTGGATAAGACTCGAAATTTTTGTATCATCGCACATATCGACCACGGCAAAAGCACCTTGGCCGATCGGATGCTTGAGATTACCGGCACGGTACAGCAGCGCGATATGAAAGCCCAGCTGCTCGACCAAATGGAATTGGAGCGCGAAAAGGGAATTACCATCAAGCTCCAGCCGGTGCGCATGCAGTGGAATGGCCATGAGCTCAACCTCATCGATACCCCGGGGCATGTTGATTTTACCTACGAGGTTAGCCGAAGCCTGCAAGCTTGCGAAGGGGCGATTTTGATTGTCGATGCATCCCAAGGAATCCAAGCCCAGACACTAGCCAATGTTTATTTGGCTATGGAGGCAAACCTTACAATCATCCCAGTAATCAACAAGATCGATTTGCCAGCCGCCGAGCCTGAGAGGGTTGCGGCCGAAATCTCGAGTCTGCTCGGCTGTGGTGCAGAGGAGATTATCAGCATTTCCGCCAAAGAGGGCACCAATGTAGATAAGGTACTAGATAAAGTAATCGAGATGGTGCCAGCTCCCAAAGGGTCGGCTACTGCTCCACTACGGGCCTTGGTGTTCGATTCGGTTTACGATGAGTACCGTGGGGTGATTCTTTATATCCGGGTGGTTGATGGTGGCCTTAGCAAAAACGAAAACATCCAGATGTTTGCTTCGGGCAAAGATGCCATTGCCTTGGAGGTAGGACACTTCAGCCCCAATATGGTTGCCGACAGTCAGCTTAGCTGCGGGCAGATTGGCTATATCGTGACCAATCTCAAGACCACTGCCGACGCCCGGGTGGGTGATACCGTGATGATAAGATCTACCCCAGCCCACGAAGCCCTTCCCGGCTACAAAAAAGTCCGCCCATATGTTTATGCAGGCTTTTATCCGGCCAGCTCCGAGGATTACCAAAACCTCAAGGACGCCCTTGAGAAGCTGGCACTCAATGACTCAGCGCTCGAGTATGAGCCGGAAAATTCAGTCGTGTTGGGTTTTGGCTTCAGGGTAGGATTTTTAGGCTTGCTTCATCTCGAGATTATCAAGGAGCGTTTGGAGCGCGAGTACAATCTGAGCTTGGTTATCACTAACCCCAGCGTGGATTATAAGGTTATTACCAATAACGGCGAAGAAATCGATCTTAAAAGCGCCGGTGAACTTCCCGATATCACCCAAATCGCGCAGATCAAAGAGCCTTGGATGAAAGGTGAGATTATTGTGCCGGCGGCCTATGTAGGCAATGTACTGCAGCTCATCACCTCGATCCGAGGTATGCAAAAGAATCTTAATTATATCGATGAAGGGCTGGCGCTGGTGAGCTTTGAGGCGCCGATGGCCAATGTGCTGACTGATTTTTATGACAAGCTCAAAAGCACCACCTCGGGCTATGGATCGTTTAGCTACGATCTCGACGAATACCGCACCGAAGATTTGGTTAAGGTTGATATCTTAGTGGCAGGGGAAGTGGTGGATAGTTTGAGCCTTATAGTACACCGTAGTGAGGCCGAGAGGATTGGTAATGCCGTCGTACTCAAGCTCAAAGAAGTGATTCCTCGTCAGCTATTTGAGGTAAGCCTGCAAGCTGCAATCGGCGGCAAGATCCTGTGCCGTGAAAACATCCGGCCAATGGGCAAGAATGTCACGGCCAAGCTGTATGGTGGAGACATCAGCCGCAAAAAAAAGCTTTGGGCCAAGCAAAAAGCTGGTAAGAAGAAGATGAAAATGATCGGGAAAGTTGAGATACCACCCGAGGCTTTCATGGTGTTACTCAAAAAAGATTAAAAAAGGATAAATTATCTAATAATTTGATAATTATTATTTGCTATTTCCAGCTGAAGTCTAATTCTTTAGGTAATAATTGATCGATAAGGTTACCAATACCTAGCTGACCTTTGCTATTATCACCCCAGCACCACAGGCTATAATCGAATTTGCTTGCGCATGTACTCCATGCACCTGCAGATATGGCTTTTGCAATGAAACCCCCCTGTACTTGTGTCGGGCGCCAGGCATTGGTCCTGTTGCCGCGGCCAAGCTGGCCGGAGGCATTGTAGCCCCAGCACCATAGGTTGGCAACCTTGGAGTTGGCATCATCTTTGCGTGCACAGGTATGGTACTGCCCGGATGATACCTGGTAAGCGTTGTCGATATTGACCTTGATAGGTGTGTTTGAGTTCGTAGTATTGCCTATGCCAAGTTGGCCGTACTGGTTGCTTCCCCAGCACCAAAGAGCACCACCATTCTTAACGGCGCAGGTGTGTAGGGCTCCGGCACTGACACTTCTAGTGTTGTCAAACTTACTGCCGGCGGTGGCACCTGGTACAGTCCTAGGCGATAGAGCACAAGGTCCCATATACAAGCCTGTGCCACAAGTTGTGGTTGCCTCGCTACCGATCCCTAGCTGCCCGTTGTTGTTAGAGCCCCAGCACGAAACTGTGGTATCCGAAGGTGTGTTGTCGGCGGTGGTATTTATGGTGGCACAAGTGTGGTTTCCCCCAGCGTAGACTCCTAAAACATCTGTAATTGCCAACTTCTTTGGAAGTTTCTGGTCTCCATATTGTTTACCAGAGCTATCGCGGCCGATCCCGAGCTGCCCTCGGTAGTTACTACCCCAGCACCATGCACTGCCGTCCGTTTTGCGGGCACAGGTGTGATAGTTACCGGCAGATACCCAACTAGTACTTTCAAAGGGCTTTGCGTCTGAAGTTGTGGAGGTGGGATCTAGCACTTGCCTTGGCCCTTTCGCACATGGGATGCCCCCGCAAGTAGATATCTCGGTATCGCCAACTCCCAGCTGCCCGAATCTATTTTCTCCCCAGCACCAAAGGGTGTTGTCGATTTTACGGGCGCAAGTGTGGTTACCACCTGATGATACCTGGGCAACGCTATCTATATTCTTGACCTGTGTAGGTACAAGTAGGTTAGTTGTGTTGCCCTGCCCGAGCTGTCCCTTAC
>Ga0075458_10000107_pt1 | contig 25827 bp, 27 predicted proteins | sample DEB3_08_DNA_FD_77576 | JGI IMG/M metagenome (GOLD analysis project Ga0075458, IMG submission 77576) | Aqueous microbial communities from the Delaware River and Bay under freshwater to marine salinity gradient to study organic matter... | ecosystem: Environmental > Aquatic > Marine > Coastal ... | reverse complement strand
ATTCAAGTTAAGGTTTCCTCTACAGGTATCCTTGCTCAGTCGGCTTCCGTTGAAACTACCAATGGATTAGCGCCAGCTCAACCACTTGGATTTCGAGGAATAATAGATCAGCCGCCGTCTGGACCATTAACCTCAACCTTCACTTTTGACTATCTATTAAAAACAGACCAAGATCCAAACTATCTTATTGCAAGCGGTTTAAGATCTTACATATCTGAAAGTCCGGTGGCTGTTTCTATAGGTGGTGTAGCTGGAGCCGCGTATCTTAATAGCTATTCAGTGACATTAGAGCCAAATCAATTAGCTAAAGCTTCCGCATCATATACTTGCTTCACTCCATTAAATGGAAATCTTCAAAATAAATTGTTAAATTTGGACTATACTGGCGTTAATCCTTCTGGATTTGGACACTCTTGGTCCACTTTTGTCACTAGCGAGTCCGAATATACAGCAAACAGAACTATAAGATTCTCTTATCAACTAAGCGCAAAATGGACTCCGGTATATCAAATCGGCGCGGCTAATCCTGTTTCGGTTATGTTTAATGGCGGCCAAGAGACTTTTTCATTAGTTAAAGATACTTATGTAAAGACTACTTTTTCTGGAGTTAATGTTTCTGACTATCTTACAGGTCAAACTTCAACGAATTTTGATATAAGATCTATAGATGTTGTATGTGGAAATGCTGGAAATAGCATAAATATAGATATGTCGAATAGCAAAGTAATCTCTTCATCTTTATCTATTCAAAATAAGGATGTCGCAAGAACTAACACAATCTTAACTCGTTATTTTTAAATGTATTATTCGTATCGTCAATGTCCAATTAAAGTAAACGGAAAGGTGGTATATGCGTCCGAGGCGTCTCTTTCGTGTCAGAACGACTTAAGCACAACTTTCAAAAGCAACGAGAGGCACAGCTTCAATTATGTTCCTGGTGGGCCGCTCCAAGGATCTTTTAAGTTTTCTTACTACCTAACTGGAAATGATCCTATTAAGGATTTAATTTTACAAGAGAGAATTCCTGCTTCTGGATATTTCGGCGGAATAGAGTTTACTGGCGGCTACTTGAAGTCGTATTCATTAAACGCCTCTCCTAATAGTCCGGCTATAGTAAATTCAGAGATAGTATTTTTCGATCAACCTAATGGATCTTTCTCTCCATCTTCTTATAGCGCCACAAACGTTCCGTGCTTGGTTTTTTCGGATGCTACATTTTCAGGACAATCTACAGACACCATTAATGTCGCAGGATCTTCCATATCTAATTTCTCCTATAATTTTCAATCCAATTTGAAGCCTGTTTATAGGCAGCAAGATATAACACCTTACAGAATATCATTTAGGGAGAAGAATATATCGTCTGAAATAGTTTTTAATAATTTGGATCAAAGTATTAGCATTAGTGGCGCGGCGGCAGACTTTAAAGTAACCTTAAACAATCCGGCAAACCCTTCTGATTTTGAATTCTATCAAATAAATGGGTCGGTCACACAAAAATCTATATCAGCCTCAGTAGATCAACCAATTAGACAGAGCGTATCTGTCAAACAGGATTTTGCAGACTTACCTCCAACACTTGGAGTGTTTTATCCAGCCTCCGGTTATCCAGATGAAGGAATCTTAGTTTATGGAGAAAATTTGGAGAACATTATAGATGTTCAGTTTGGTGGCGCTCCAGGATACTTAACTCAATCCGAATTAAACGGAACGGCATTAACTACTAGAATTCCTTATGATGCAATTAGCGGCCCAATCAGGGTCACTACTTATGGCGGTATAGCTTATACAACTGACTCATTCTTGATTAACGATCCTGGCATCCAAGTATATAACGTTTCACCAATTACCGGAAGTGTTGGAGATTTCGTAAATATTTCTGGAGAAAACTTTTACAGAATATCTAACGTGACGTTTGGTGGAACTGGATCAAGCTTTACAAGGATAGATAACTCTAACATTCAGGCTGTGGTTCCTAATTATGCAACTTATGGTTATGTAAACGTGATCTCAGCTCAAAGGAATCAAACTGGCACCTATCATTCAAAATTCGTTCCTATCCCTCAAATAGACAGCTTTGCGCCCCCTTATGGAATAACTGGAGTAAATGTTTATTTGCAAGGCCAAGGTTTTAGTGGTGTAACTGGAGTAACGTTTAATAATATTCAGGCAGGTTTTTCTGTTACTAGTAATACAGCGTTAACTGCATACGTTCCATCTGGAAATGTTTTAGGATACATAAGAGTTAATGGTTATTCTGGCGTAACGGCTAGAACTCCAAACTATTTCTATCCAGACGTTCAGATTAATTCCTTAATACCTTCCACCGTATATACCGGATATCAATTACTAATTTCTGGCACAAACTTCTTACCAGAAATCATGTATAACACAATCGGAAGTAAATACTTGATCCGTTTTGCTACATCTACAGGTGAATTTACTAGATTGAATAACAGTATCTTGAGTGGTTACGTTCCGTCTGGGACATTAAGCGGTCCAGTCCAAATTTACAATAGACAAGGCTCTGCTTTCGAAGATTATGAAAACTTAACTGTTAGATATCCAGCGCCGATAATTACTTCTTTTACGCCTGCATCCGGTAGAACAGGAGACCTCCTGGTAGGATATGGCCAAAACTTATTTTCTTTAACTGGAGTAAATTTTACTGAAACCATTGCTGGTGGATCTAGATATCAATCCTTATCTTACTCAAACAATACAGCGGGGACAATGTTCTCTGCGGTCGTTCCTAATGCTCCAACAGGATACTACTATCTAAGAGCCGAAAACACAGAAGGAACTGGTTTGGCTTCAACTAATTACTTGATTAACACTCCTTATGTTTATGCTTCTACGGCTAGCGGTTTCGCTGGACTAAATTCTGGAATAGCTAATACATTAAGTTTTGGACATTATAACTTGGCTGGCGCGGCATCTCAAACGTACAATGATTACGTGGTGAATTCTTCGAGTTTTGATTTAAATCTGATATTTCCAGTAGTAACAGGTTTCGATTGGGGTGCTGGTCTTAATATGCCTAGAAATCTTCTGGCTGCCGCTAACTACAATCAGAATATCAATCTAAATATTCAGGGCCTTGTCAATATGAGTGGAAGAATGGTCACAGGAAACTGGCTTTCAGTTGACGGCGCGACGGGCTTACTGTATGTATCTATACATTAAAAAGAATTAAGCGCCACCAAATATTATCCTTCGATCAAGAGGAAAACTATCCGATGACGCCTAATCCGAATTCAATACTAATTAAACAGCGTGAGTTCCTTCTACCTGCCTAATTGTGCGCTTACTTGTTCTATCGTTTAGACGTTGCAACGCTTCATTTAGCGCAATAATTGCGTCAGCGTTTTCTTTACAATTAAATTTACTATCTTGATAGAAGTTTAATCTGTCTAGCGCCGCGACAATAACGTCTTCTACAAATGCTCCATTAGGCTCTTTCCTGTCGGCTCCGGTTCCAAGTGGCCCGTTTTGCCAAGAGATTGTAAAGCCGGTCCCATATGTGCATCCACCAGCAGGATTACTGTTAGCGTCCTTCCAATGATTTGATTTAATTCCAATTCGCATAATATGTTATTCCTTTTCCTTTTTAAAATCCTTAATAATTCTCATAAGTAAGGAAGTCTTATCAGAGTATTCTTTTTCATTGATTGTGCTTTTATTCATGTGTAACCAAAAAACGACATCAAAAATATCTCTCACAAACTTATCAACCTCCTCGTCTGTGCGCTTACTCATTCTTTCTCTCCTGCCGTTTCCTTCTGCTTTTCCTTGTCCTTCTTATTCATCCGACCGATAACATCAAAGATTTGAAGTGGAGTCAGATCCAAGACAGATTCGGCCTTTTTCCAAGCCTCATAATCATCACCTTTGATATTATTTGCTTCGAAACGTTTAACCATTTGCGCCTTAACTTGAGCAAACTCAATATTCTTTTCAGCCATTTTAGCCTTCAAAAGTTCATGAGGTTGACCATAAGGTGTGCTTCCGGTTGAAGTTGACGGCGGCAACGTGGACTCATCAAGCTTCTTCTCAAACGCTTCTTCATCAGACACCACATCAATATTCAGGAAGTTTCTCACGGCGCGGCAAAATGCTCGATTTGAAGCAATCTCAGGCAGATAATTACGAGAGAACGAATAAGTGTTTTCAAGAGTCGCGCAAGCTGCACCACTAAATTCAACGGTATCAAAATAATCACAGCCAATCTTTCCGCCGCATTCAAAGTTTTTGAGCCATTTTATATCGCACGTTACAGATGAATATGCACCATTAGAAGATGGTAACACATCAAACTTTACAGATTCATAACCCCTCAACAGCGCCAAATACCGAATTCCACCAAGAGTAATCAAAAGATCCTCGTCTTCAATCTTATCTACAGCCAAATCTACCTTTTCCGGCTTCTTGCCATACTTCTTCTCAAAGATTTCTCGCTTTACAGGATTATCCTTGATGTTTTTACCTACATAAAGGTATTTCTGAGGAATCATTGCTCGCCAATTTACAAAACCATCCTCATTAAAAACATAATCGATATGGTTATAAAGTCCGTATTTATTACGAGATATTTCGATTGGCGGGGTGTTTTTCTTAGTCGGCGCTATGATGGCGTAATTAGGAGGATCATTAACCACTTCTTGTGATAAACTTGTTTGGTCGCCAGTTACATTGGTTTGACTAACGAAAGATTCTGAAATCCCCGTTTCTCCATTTGCTCCTGTTAAATTCATTTCTTTAAGTGTATCTAATAATTTTGTTGATGTTACGTTGTCATGAGGCGCGGCATTTTGAACCGGAACCGTCACTTCTTCCACAAATGGAAAGCTGTCTTGAATAGCGATGTGTTTCTTTTTTGCCATAATTTAGTTTAGATTTTGTTCTTTAAATAGTTTGTCAATATTCCAAAGTTGTTTTACTACTTCAGGCTCGTTCATTGCAACTCTTGCGTTGTAGATTCTGAGTAGGATTGATTCATAGGAGTTGTAGTTCTTAATGAATTTTTTAAGTGTTAAGTATTTGTTTACGCTAGAAATAGTAGCATTTTTTAACGATGAGGTAATTATAGCGTTTTTACCGTAATTGTCAACACAGAGTTTAAAACTTTTTGCATTGATTAGATATTCTTGTTTTAATTGATCTAAGCAGTAATCCAGTGTAGAGTTCACAATTTAATATCTTCTAATCTAAATGATTTAGATAGGTTTGTCAAGTTGATAAAATTATCACTTTTTAAAATGTAAAATGATTCAGACTCATTCCAAAACTCTGAGGAGTCTACAGCTTTACAGGTATTTTGCTCAAAATTAGGTATCGGGGCATCGATTAGCCACGTCGCCTTGGATGTATAGATTTTTCCATTACTAAGAATAAATCCGTTTGACTTATAGATTAAACTTGATATCGGAATATCTTTTGTTTCGGCGATAGAGTCTTTAGTAATTCTTGGCTTCAAATTTACCATTTTGTAGTCAAAGAAGTCTAGCTTAATAGGATTTAACCATTCTTCATCTTTATAGGTAAACAAAACGTAGTTTATGCCATTTTTCTGTAAGAGTTTTACGAAATTCATGTCGTAAGCTTCGTCGATCTCGTAGACAACCTCAACAATCTGTTTTTTAAATTCAGTAATAAGTCTTTCGTTGATTGGCCGCTTAGTGATAATGCTACACTTACAGATGCTTAACTGCTTTGCTAAATTGTCTTCGTTGTGTAAGAAATCCATTCTCTGGATTAACGAGTCAACGCCAAGGCCATCCAAATTCACAACTTGATCTGGAACGTTCTGGATTAGTCTATTCTTGTAGTATTGACCGATGTATAAAGTTTCGTTGAATTTTGGCGCATTGAGATTCAGTAATTTAAGAATAGATTCTGCAATAACTTCCGGTTTAATCCAGTCTATAAGTCTTGGATTTTCTTGCGCCGAATAAGATGGTTTTAAATCCTTTCTATCTGGCTCAATAAATACTTGTTTGTTTTTATCTCCAAAATACGGACGACTCTGATCTGGATACATGTTTGGATACAATGCCACCAATGGAACATCGTAACTTCCGGCAATATGACAAGCCATAGAGTCTGGACCGACAACAAGCTGGCTGTTTCGAATTATGTAAGCGAGTTGGTTTATGGTTGTTTTACCAACAAGGTTGTAGGTTCCATTTATTTCCAATTCTCCTGGCGAGCCAACTGTTACAACGCTTAATCTTTTTTCGATAAAGGTTGGTGCTAAGAGCTTTAATACCTCGTCCCAATAACTATACTTTCGGCTATCAAATTTTGCGTCAGCCTGTAAAACAATGTATTCGGAGAACGGTAACGGAAAGAAGTGTTCGGTTATTTCTGGCTTTGAGATTTTTAAGCCAGTGTCTAGTGCGGCGCGTTCTAGTAGATTCATAAAATTTCTGGAAGATCGTGATCGGCTGTTTCTAGATACATAAACAAGCCTAGGTTGGATTTTATAGTTATATGGAATGGGATATCTTGGCCGCCATCTCTAACCTCGATAGATTTAACGATATCATTGTTTCTATATCCAAAACTTACTGTGGTCCCAAGGTATTTTTCCTCTAACTTTTTTTTGATAAAGTGCCCTATTGTCATTTCAACTCCAGAGCTAAATTTTTATGACTCAAATAATTCAACTGTCTTTGGCAGCTTACGCCAGCATGAATATAAACATCAAACCAACCCTTGTGGCCGCCAGCGCCAATCATATGTATTTCGTTCTCCATAACAGGATCGTATGGTAATATAGCAAAAATATTTGGGTTGCCAAGTAAAATTGATGCGTATTTTACATCACAAGCGTAGTAAACGTCATGATTAGGATATTGCGCCTTTAATGAAGGCAGTAAAGATGTTGAGTTAAAGATGTCGCCAGCACTTTCTTTTAATACAAACAATAACCTTTTATTTCCGGTTTCCTGTAGTAAGTCAGCAAAGGTTTGAGGGTTATTACTTAAAGATTTATTCTCCTTTTTCGCCACATCGATAAAGAAATCGTAAACCTGTTGTCTGCTAACGCCATTTTTCAATGAAGCTTGCCAGTCCAAACAGCCTTTTGTTTCTTCTGTTTCTTCGTAGGAATATAAGATGTTCTTATATAGGTCTAGTATGAAGTCTACATCTGATTTGATGTTGGTAGGAAACGGATAGTCTATGTTTTTGGTGCGGCCTTCGAGTTTGATTTTGAAATCCCAATTGTGTTGAGGAATTTCGTCTATTTTCTTGAGGATTTTTTCAGCATTGACTTTTACATCGTAGTTTTTTAAGGCCCATTCGCGGCTAGATTTAGACATTTCCTCTTTTTGTTTTTTTGATAGTTTGCAGAAGTCCTGCATAATTTTTGCGATGCCGTCTGGACGAGGATTCGCCTTCAAGAATTGTGTGTTCGGTTCAGTATAGAAGTCGAATGGAATCGAGAAGGAACCTTTATTTAGATCAACAACGTCTTCCATACAAGCATAATTAGGTATAGCTACTGGAGCGCCAGATAGAGCCGCTTCGCATACTGGTAATTCACACCCGCCCGATGTGACGCAATGAGTATAGAGATCTATTACGTTATAAATCTCATTAAGCTGTTCTTCACTCACACCATTCGTTACATCTACAGTAAACATACTCTTTTGGTGGCCAAGAATCGTATTATCTAATCCTTCGCCTTGGAATGGCCCTAAGTAATATTCTTTCGTTGCGCGACAAACGTAGGTGCATAAAACTTCCTCCCTATTCACTCCATAGTCTTCAATGAATTTTGGAATATTCCAACCTTCATGAAAAGATGTTACCAAAAGTAAAAACGCCTTTTTGTCTGGGTTGTTCTTCTTAAATAATGAGAAGCCTTCTATGAGTTTGTTTACTAGTTTTCTAGGTTGATTACGAAACACGAAACCGAAAATTGTGGCATTTTCTGGAATATTGAACCTTGTTCTGATTTCTTTCTTTTTATGAGGAGGTAATGGGAAAAATTTATCCACATCTATGCAAGGATACTGCGAAATTACGTGACTATATTCTTGTTTCTCTCTCATTCTTTTGGCCGCGAATTCTGCCCAAGTCCAGTAATACTTAGTTGATTTAGCTACATCGTAAGCTTGGTCCAATATTGGCAAGCTATCGATTGTGACGTGATGAATAACTGGAATATGTTTAGAGAATTCGAAGTTTTTTAGGAATGAACATCCCCAACTATCTTCAATTCCCAGAATAATATCTGGTTTCACGTCTTGAACAATTAAATCAATCGTTAATTCGCCATATACAGCTTTTTGTTGTAATACAGGATCTACCTTCATTCTTTCTTGAGTAGGTTGATCGATTGGCATTACTCCTTTGATTTCCCAAGGGAAGCGTTTAAAGTCTGGATTGTGGTTATATTGACCTGCTCCAGCCAAGACTATTTCGTATTTGTCCTTATAATGCTTGTAGATATAAGACATTAGCGAGCGAATATGGCGGCCAAATCCTGTGTAAAGGCCACAGTAGTTGGTGAGAAATAAGATTTTACGTTTTTTTTGTTCTGACATTTTTGTGTAAGTTGTTGATTTGCAATTATTTACATGAACTATGTCCACACTCAAGGCAGACACTACATCCAGAGTTTCTTTGTATATTTTCACTCCCACATCCAGGACATTTCTCTCCAGATACCTTAGTTCCATCCTTAATATACTTCTTTAGAGTTCTACAAAGAACCTTACTAAATGAAGTTAATCCACCATGAGTTTTTTCCAATTGATGCACGATAAACTCAATAGGTGTACCGTGCCGAAGAGATGTACTGATAAGTCTACCCAATACATCAGCGTTTTCATCGGAATGTCCGTTTGAGATATTACAACTAAAGCTAGATTCAGAATTCTCAAGAATATACTTTTTGCGAGCCTCTTTTCTTAAAACTCCAGACTTAATAGATTTTGGAACAATTACATCTCCCTCGGTATCAGAATTAACTCCAACAAAAATTTCATACGGCGCTTCATTCAATAATCCAACAACGGCATAATACCTCTTTGAATCGTAATTTAAATGATGAACGTCGCAGGATAAGGTTTTGGGGCGTTTTGGAGCTGAAGTTTGTTTAACTAACTGTTCGTCGTTTTTCTTTTCAGGTTTTTCAATTAACACTCCGGTTCTGCAATTTTTTCGATATACTGTAATACCTTTACAACCGGACTCAAAGGCTGTTTGATAGATCGTAGCTACGGTCTCTTTTGAAACATCTTCTGGAAGATTTAGAGTGCTGCTAATGCTATGACATGTATGGAGTTGGGCTTCAGATTGAAGTTTAACTCTATTAACCCAATTAATTTCTTCAGCACACGCTCCATACCATGGAGATTCTTTAACATCGGTTTTGCCAGTAATTTTCATCCAGTTAGCTATTTGAGCATGATAGACAGTATTCTCCTCCCACTTGTCTCCATTCTGATCTACGAAATCAACCTTTTTATTAGCCGATTCTTCTGGATTGATTTTGCGGCGTCGAGTATATCCAATCATGAATAGTGGCTCAATGCCTGACGTTGTTTGAGTAAGGATTGAAAGCGATCCAGTTGGGGCGGTTGTGGTTAGAGATACATTTCTGCGTCCAATCTTAGACATTTTTTCGTAAAGATCTCGATTTTCAACCTTCATTCGATCAATAAATGGACAATCTTTTTCAGCTTCATGGCTCCAACCTACAAAATGCCCAAGCTCTTCAGCCATATCAACGGAAGACTCATATGCGGCTAATTTTAAAGCTTTATAAATATCTCCCGTAATCTTAATAGATTCTTCGCTACCATACTTTACATTTAGCGCCGCAATAGCGTCTCCTAATGCCGTAATTCCAGTTCCAGTTCTTCTACCTTCGTCATTAAGTTTTTTAATTTTGCGCCACATGGCGATTTCGCCACTCTTAACACTATCTGGCTCTGGATCAGACTGAATTTTTTCAATAATTTTATCTACTTTTTCGGATTCTAGATCTACTAAGTCATCCATTAATCTTTGCGCTATCCTTGCATGTTGATGAAATGTTTTAAAGTCAAATTTTGCATCTGTTGTATATGGATTTAATACGTATGAGAGTAGATTTAATACTAGCAAACGGCAGGAATCTAGGTTGGCTAAAACCAATTCGGAGCAGGGATTGCAACCCTTACTTGCATAAGCTTCATAATAGTCGGCAGGAGTTTCCTTGATTACATTGTCCCACATTAACAATCCAGGTTCAGCTCTACCATGCGCTGAATCAATAATGATATCCCAAACCTTTTTGGCGCTTATCATCTTACTAATTTTTGGTTTTTCAGAATTTATCGGCCAACGAAGTTCATAATCAGTGTCATTTTTAACTGCATCCAAAAATTCCTTATTTAATCTAACTGAAATATTGGCTCCGGTAACTTTAGTTGGATCATTCTTTATAGTGCAAAAGTCTATAATATCTGGGTGGTTAATGGAGATTGTCAACATAAGAGCCCCGCGACGATTGTGCTGCCCAACCTCTCTAATAGAGTTTGAATATCTTTCCATCCAAGATACAATTCCTGTAGCAGCTTTTGCGGCATTTTTTACTGGAGAGCCCGCTGGTCTAAGATTTGATAAATCAATTCCAACTCCACCTCTACGCTTACTAATATTAACTAACTGTTTATCTACATCAAGAATGCTGTTGTAATTATCCAACGGTTCGTCTAACAAAAAACAATTACTTAAGGATACCACCTGATAATTGTTGCCGATGCCAAACATTGGAGATCCTTGAGGGATAATGTATTTAAACCTATCCAAGAGATTAAAAATAAAACCTTCACTTAATGGTTCCTTAAACTTCTTTTTTTCAATTCTGGCAAATTCCTTAGCAATCCTTCGATGCATCATTTCTGGGCTATCCTCTACCAGATTTCCATCGTTATCTTTTAGTAGATATTTATCGACCACTACTTTAGCCGCCAAAGTATCTCCATTAAAATATTTTTCGCAATTAGCTATAGCTTCTTCGTATTTGAACATAGTTAGTAGAATTATTACACGTAAATTGTAGTGTATTTTAGCGCCTAAGTCAATGTATTTTTCAGGTCCAGAAAATAAAAAAGCCGCCAAGTTTCCCTGGCGGCCAATGAATAACTTACTATCACCAAAAACTAAAACAACTCTGAGTCTTCAGGCCCACCAGAATTATCTCCACCACCATCGTCAACTGGAGCGTCATCAACCGGAGCTGGCTTTTTGGTCGCTGGCTTGGAGGTTGTAGTGGCTGGCTTTGAGGTTGTTTTTTGAGTATTACCTGTGTTCTTTGAGGCATTATACTCTTCCGCTCGTCGCTTGTCCTCTGCGTAATCTGCGGCAAAAATGTGTTCTAGAGCAAATTGCAGGTATTGAGCTAGGCGTTCAGCCGAATCTAGCGTAAATCCACACTTATACTCTTGATTATCCTTCTTACCGACGAATCCAAAACCTTCGCGTGGCGGCTTTCCATCTTGTTCAATAGAGTAGAACTTTAGAGATCCAGACGTGACGTGCTCTACATTATCTTGTCCTGTAAAGGTGTGATAAAACTTGAATTCAGAGCAGCTTCGAATAGCGCGAAACATACCTGCTGCTTCGTCTGCTGAAAACTTAAAGTTCGCGGCAGTCGAGAAATCAAAGTTTTTCTTGTCTGGATTGTTATTAACTTGTTTGGCTACCTTAAAGTAGACGTTGGCTTCCTTACTGTTGAAGGAGGCTAGGATCGCGCCCCCAGTTAGGCTCTTGTTCGGGGCAAAGAATGCTTGACTCATATGTTTTGATGATAGTTATTTTTTTGTTATTACTTGATTACTAGCTTGGACTTATTGAGTTGGCGGCTAAATGTTCGAGAATTTACTCGCTTGAACTCACGATTGTCTCCGGTTCCGATTACTTGGTTGACCTGACCGATCTTTGCGACTCCATTAGAGGAGAAGATTTCGGCGAGGTATGCTGTCGTTGTGTTTTTAGTTTTCTTACTCATGATTTGAATGTAGTTTATTATAGGTTGGTTGTCAATAGAGAATTACGTTTTATTAGTTGCATTCCATAATTATTAACTCCATAGATAATTTTTGCATTGTCGTTTAAAATTAAAGCGTTGTTTTTAAATTTTGAGTATTTACTAAGGAAAGTTGTTAAAATGTGGATTAGTATTTTTTTTCAAAAATTAATATAGGCTCCTTTTTGTAATCTTGCAAATTACACTTAAACGAATCTCTAGTCCCGATTGTTTTTTTAAGGGAGTAGTTTAATTCATCTTTAAGTTTAAATCCATTTAATTCACTCAACTTAATACAATCATTCACTAATTGGTATTTTTTAGACTTAATATTTACATCAGCTATATTTATAGCAAATTTACCATTCGGTTTAAGCATTTTCCTAATATTTAGTATAGTTTTTGATAAAAATTTATCTAGCCAGATATCGTAATCTGGATACAAAACGCAGGATTGACCAGAATCGTCGCTATAAAGCTCTTTTGTAAAATATGGTGGAGATGAAAAAGCTAAATCAAAATAATTTTCATATTCACAAAAATGTTCCGATCCAGACTCTATAAATTTAGTAACCTTATTTGTGTTATATAATGACTTTATTCTTTCATATCCATTAAAATTAGTTTTATTTACATCGACACCTACATACTCTTCGCATTTTGAAGATAAGAATCCAACGAGTCTACCGCCGTACCCCATCGAAAAATCATAAATTTTACCATTATGTCCATACATATCGTATATTAATTTTGCTACATCTGGTCTAAAATTTGAGACGCATTGAGTCCCGCTAACTATCATTAATTTGCTTCTTAAGGTCGCTATAGAAGGGTTTTTTGAATATTTTTTAGATATATTTATAGCTCTCTGTAGTAGTTTGTCATTATTCCATGCTTCAATTGGAGTTTTCATGCCTTGAACCTTAGTATGAAACATATGCGGGAAAAATGTGGACGCTAATTTTGTATAACTTTTACTTGTTTTTATAAATTTATCTTCGATAATACTCGATGAATCAAGGTTTGTAAGTAATTCCATCTCTTTTTTGAGAAGTTCATCGGAATAAGATAGGTATGGAAATCCTAACGATCTAATTTCTTCTAAGGATTTGTTTTCTAATAAGGTCATATGTTTTAATATTTTTTTTGCGCAATCTTATAATTTAATTAATCAACATTAGTTAAGATTGTAATGGGTTAGTTGATTATTTCTTTTTTATCCATAATTCATTTCAAGTAATTTACTAAAATCCGTTTCTACAATCTTATACTCAATCTTGTAAAAGTCAAAAATTTTCTTATAATTAACTTCTCTAGCATATTCCTCGCTAAAAATAACTCTTTTCACGCCAAAGCCAGCCATCAATTTACTACAGTATTGACACGGAGAGCATGTAATAGCCACGGTATGAACCTCACCTCTCTGACACAAACTAATCGAATTCTGTTCGGCGTGTAAAGTGAACATCTCTCTTTCTGGATTTTCTCGCTCGTCATAAAAACCATTTGGCGGCTCAAACTTGCTAACTAAACCATTATAACCACAAGAAAGTATTCGGTTATCTATAGAGGCGCACACAGCCCCAACCGCACGAAACTTATCATGAGATCTAAGCTTAACAGTGTGAGCCATTAAAATCAAGTATTCATCAAAAGGTATTCTAGAATTATCATTATTAGGCTCTACATACTCTGTAACATCGTCAAAGCTTGCGGGATAATTAGGATGATACCTATTTGTTAAAATTAATGCCTCCGTTATAGACCCGGCCTCTACTATTTCCTGCCAAGTAACACCTAGACAACTTGTTGCAACTTTATATTTCTTAGTTGGTCTACTCATATTATTTAACTCCCCAAGTTGTTAGAGTTTTTCGGCCAGAATATTCTCGACCAGGAGTTATTAAAAATTGTCTATACTTATCGCCACCTCTACCTTTACATCCATCAAAATATTCGGTTAGATATCTGGTTACAAAATCAACATCATTCTCACCATTTTTCATTTTTAAGCGAAGTGTATGAAGTCCAGCGTCAAATACTGTTGTATTGCGTTTAACTTTTGTGTTGTAGTAGAAGCTAACTTTTTTTATCGCATTTTTCATTTTCTTTAAATCTATTTCAATTTCTGTAAAATCTTAAAAAGCCCCATCCCAATATTACCATTAATAATACAGAATCTTTCTTCTTCCTTACCTTCTTTATCCAAATGTCTGTAGTGTTTACCTAAAGAAAATTTTGGTTTAACTGTCCGCATGTAATGGAATGCTGCATGAGAACATTCATGGATTAATAACTCCACCTTAAACTCTTTTTTCGAAAAGCAAATTCCACCAATAATATCCTGCTTTGGTTTAAAAAATGGTATAAAGCAAGCTCTGCAAGGCTCGCCAATAACTTTCTCCATATCAGAATGTCTATTAAAAATAAATAGAGCAATCAACTCTTTATTATTGCAAGGCCGAACGTAACCTACGTAATGCTTGTTGTCAATAGCGTCGTGACTGATTGGTGGAATTGGTCGCATTTTGAAAAATCCACAAGGAGTTGGAGCTTAGTTTACCAATTGGAACTTCGATTTCCGTAATTGTGTTGGTGTAATCAGATTCATCTATAGTAGGTCTAGCCGCCTTAAATCCAACAACTAAACCTAAAATAAAGAAAATCAAACAACAGACACAGAAGATTGGTCGGATTTTGTCGATTATTTTCTGTTCCGGCGTCATTTAAACTTTTGGCAAGCGCAAATTACAATTAGCGCCGCAGCTATTAAGGCTATCGTCATAAGATATCTCCTGTTTCTTCAACTTTTTTACTTAATTCATACTTACCATTTAAATCTTTTATCATAGTTTCTAAGCTCCCGAGGTCTGAAAAATGAAAACTAGATCCATAAAGATTTATATAGTTCTTGACGTATTTACCATCTCCAATATTAACTGGTTTCATGGCCGACTGCCAATCCTTACCTAAAGATCTATGTTTTAAAAATAATGCAATCATGTTGCCAAACTTACCATTTTCTTGAGCGATTTCTTCATTTAACTTATGGCGCAAAAGAAAGCTGTGTGACGATTGTTGTAAAATACGATCAGATATTCCAAACGTTCCTTCGTGGTCGGAGACATCCTCGCGTTTCTTATTGGTTACAATCCCAGATCTGTTTAATTGTAGTGATGTCCAAAATGGAACTCTAACTTCATCGGTAATAAAGCTTTTAATGTCTTGTATAAACTCACCCATAGCTTTCCATTCTGGAGAAGAATCTTTATTATCTCCAGGTAATGGTTTTAGATAATCTAAACATGGAAGAAACATTTGTTTACCAAACTTGAAATGATAACGTCTTAGTAGACGAATAATCTCATTTGCTTTTAATCCAGCGGCTTGCTCATAATAAATTTTAATTTTCTTAACTTTTTGGATAGCCTCGCGAACTGATTTAACCCAGTCTTCACGATTCGCCCATGTTCCACTCTCAAGGGCGTGCATGGGAATTTTTCCTTCAGTTAACATGCAAGCCATACGAAACTGAAGTTCTTCTGGAGACATTTCCCCGTTATCGATCCAAACGATAGGACATCCGTATTTAAACGCTAAGTAGGTTTGGTAAAACATTGCAATTCCAGTTTTTCCAGAACCACTTCTTGCGCCTACAACAGTTATATTTCCAGGTTTAGATAAACTACCATAGATATCATTAATTGTTTTGAACGGCCCCATCATAAAGTCTTTGTCAGACGGAGGATTTAATCTAGTTCCTTCAATTAACGCTTCCAAGCTATCACAAATCTCAATAGTTTTGCCACTCCCATGATTGCCTATAACTGTTTGAGTCCAATCGGCGTAGGTTTTATCTAGATCGCTTAGAAGAGTAATTATTGAAGAGCCTTCTGGTTTCTGAACCATCGTTGCCATTTGGCGCAACTTTTCTAACGCATCTCTTCGAATTCTGTAACTAATTATTTCTTTGAATGCTGAAATTGTTGATTCTTTATCTGGCTTCGCATAGCTAACCATCTCAACATATTCAAAAATCGAAAGCTCTCCATAAGACTTAATACCTAAGTCAGAAATCTTATTAGCCAGAAGAACGGCGTCAACTCTTTCGTTAGCCAAAACCATATTCTTCAAAACTAAATAGATAGTTTGATGGATTTTTGTATAAAAATCGGTTTCTTTTACGAAGGAATCTACTTCGGAGAGAATGGAGGTATCGTTGAATAGCCCCGCCAAGGCATGTTTTTCCGTCTCGATTGGCGTTGGAATGTTTATTGCCATTACTAAGAGTATAGCTTTTTATGTAGGAAAAGTCAAGATTTTACAGTATGGTAGTAAGTAGCCACCAATCCATTTTCCTTATGATAAAGGAAGGCTTGAGAACCACGAACGCCCCCGATATAGCCCCTACGACTATGCCACTCATCATTTCCACATAACGAGGGTAACACACTTACTACGACACCTTTATAATCTTTAGTGATTTGGTGGTGATAGTGCCCCAACTTCCAGAAGTAGTAATCACACTTACTCCAATCATCTTTAGCTTCTCGCGCCATTATTAAAGGAAGGTCTTCATGTTTTTCCTCATTCCCATGTGTATAGCCTAGTAATACTTTACCAGACCTATAATATTTGCGTTTATTTGGAGAGTTATCAATATTTACAAGCGCATTATTTTTAAACCAAGCATTCAAATACTCACCTAGATAGAAAACCTTTTGCCGATCATGATTTCCAGCTACCACAACAACATCAACCGGAGCTATCGCGGACAGTTTTTCAATAGATTCAACCAACAAACTACATCCAACAGCAAATGATTTTTGCCATCTTGAATCATCATGTTGTGGTGTTCCAGCGGTGGTTGTATAAAGTTCGTTATCCGAATTGAAGAAGTCATTGCCAACTGGAAATACAATTCTTTCTATTTTATCTAATGGAGCCTTACTAACTAGATCTTCTAATGCCTTCTTATATAAGTCTACAGCAATCTTAATATCGTAATCTGAGCCGCCGCATTCTTTGGCCCATACAAGTTTACTGAGATGAGTATCAAAAATTGAAACTTCAAACAAAAACTCTTTCTTGTCCTTTTTAGGAAACAGAACGTCTTTCGAGAAGGTTTTGGGGCTATGTTTAGCCGCGCTTTCAATAAAATCCTTCAACACATCCTCTTGTGTCGTGGATTTTCTTTGTAACCATGCGCGTATGTCGAATTTGGGATAAAATTCTACTCCAGAATTAGTTTTCTTAGCTACATGTTTCTCCTCCAATGTAAACTTACCAACCTCCCACTTCGAACGATCAATATTACATTTACTTAACAGATTTTCAACATTAACCAATTCACTCCCTGTATACTGCAAGGTGTGTTCTGTAGATGTCTTTTTAACCTTAACGTCTCCAATATTAGTCTGTCCGCAAAACTTATTGGTCCAGAATCTAACTTGAGTATCCTTCAGTTTTGTTTTCAGTCGTATAAAGTTTGAGACATCTTCTCTAGATGCGCCAGACTTTACTAAGTTCGAAATATCTTCTTGTATAGCTTGGATTTTTGTCATTTTTTTAAATCAATCTTCATCTTCTCCTTCTGGCGGCTCTTCGCCAACCACAGAAGTATAAACTGAATTGCTGTGAGAGGTTTCTATAGAATCTGCGTAGTGACGGATAAAGTTATGGATTCCAATATCGTCAATAGAGTTATCAATCTTGGAATAAATACATGGTTTTCTATCGGCGTCTATAGTAAAGAGAACAAAGCCCGCAGAGTTTTCATTAATTTGGTTTAGCAATGATTCTGGAAATTCGTGGCCTTGTTTTTTTCTCATAATTCCTATAGCTATTATAGCCAATAGAAATTACACTAGACCGCATTAAGCTTTTCTTCGAACCACTTCTTACTTAGAGAATCAACATCTTCTTCGTATATCTCTATGAATCTAAAACCATTTTTCGTAAGCAATTCTTCTTTCTTAACATCTCTTTTGATGTGAGATAGAAAGCCTGATCGACTTCCATGCATAAATGGAACAAAATCTTGATGTTGGCGGCCATGGAATTCTATAGCAACCCTAATGTTACTGCATAAAAAGTCAACTCTTAATCTTGTTCCAGGGATTCTGTATTCTTCATACCAATCTAGATGCGCGTAATTTTTGAAAAGTAAATCTTTAACGGCTTGCGAACCTTTTGATGGGGCGCGTTTTTTCCAATCTATCCGATATTGCCTATCGGCGAACTGGAACTCTTTACCGTTTTTATTAATCCACTTCATCCTGAGATTTTCTGCTTGAAGTCGTTAGCTAAAATTTCAATCAACTCTGGCTTACTCTCTAGCCATGCCATAAACTTAGCCTCTCCATGGAACGACACCTCTTTCGTTTCTTCTGTGTAGCCATCAATAAAGGACTTGGCTTTTTCTACGAGTTGCGGAGATAGGAGGAACCATGCGCCCTTTTTGGTAATTAGCCCCCAAGCAAGAAGCATCTCGAAAACTTCCATCTCGACCCAAACAGACTTACCAAGTTTGCGGCCATACTTAATTGGATACTTTACAGTTGTTCCAGTTTTCTCATTGGAAGATTTACGGAAAATAACTTTACAATAATGACCAATAGTTTTTTCAACTCCAGATTCAGTTCTAAGAATCATATCAGCATTAAAACGCTGTTGGAATTCAAGAATTACATCTGAATAATGATACAGCGCCGAACCGCCGCTTCCGTTAGTAAGTTTTGGATCGGTTTTGGCATAAGGATTGATTTGAACAGTGGAGCGGACTTGAGAAATGAGAACGCAGATATGTCCAAGCCTCCCCATAGCCAGCGCCATCTTTTTAAGGAATACAGACGTGAGTAATGCGCTTCCAGCAACCTTATCAGAATCATTAAAGTCCTTGTCTACATCCTCTTTCTTGCACAACGCATCCATCGAATCGATAACAAAGAAATACCTAATTCCTTCCTCATTGTTTTTAACCAACTGTCTTAGGAGACTGATTGCAGTTTCATAAACATTCGTTTCGAATACGAAAACGGTTCCAACAACCCATTCCTCGGCGGTGAACACAAACTTGTAATCATAGCGCGAAATCATATCCTTACCCAAACGACCTTCGGCCTTAATGATCAATCCTTTACTGTTTGGAACGGTCTTTAGATGATTGCCTAGAGTTGATAGCGTGCAAGAAGTTTTACCACCTTCAGAAACTCCAGACATTCTTACTACTCCTGGCCGCAATCCGCCGCCAAGCTCCATATCGAGCAATAAACTTCCAGTTGAAACAGAATAGTCGATCTGTTCCTTGAAATTTAAGTGATCTTCTTTATTGTCCTTAAGAAAAGATCCAAGGATGTTTTGAGATCCTGATACTTGTTTTTCGCCTTCTTCTAATTCTGCCTTCTTTTTTGGTGCCATATTTTGTTATTGTATTTTTATAAAAGACCCTGATCCGAAACTATTCCAACCTAAATATTCGTCTACTTCCGCGCCAGTCTCTATACAAAAAGTATAGTCGTCACAAACAATTAACTTATCTGTTACATCCGTAACAATTAAAGACACAAATGGAATACCATTATCGCCAAAATACCTATAAACCATATCTCCAACCTGGACATCTTTAAAATTCTTCACGATAGGAAGTCCTTCATTGTTTTTTGCTTCGGTATAATTTTATCCTCTCCAAACTTTTCTTTACTTAACTGTGTTTCCGGCTGTTTTTCCTCTAGTTTCTTAGAGAAAAGATAGGAGTTCACGGCTTTTTTACCGTCATCTGTTAATAGCCACGCCAAACTATTTAATTTGAATCCTAACTCAATATTACACACTTCTGGATGAACCGCAAGAACTTTGTTTGCCATCTTTATTTCGGCGGCATAGCTTTTTGGTTTTTCTTTTAGAAATTTCTTGATTAGAAACTTGGCGGCTTCGTGTTTGGTATTTACAGGTTTGGAAGAAATTATTTCGGCATCTTCAAAGCCGTTAAAAGAGAGTTGCATATTAAGTTGCGAGTTTAATTTGAAGTTGCGACTTTAATTTACGAATCTCCAGGAATAATTGGAAACTCCATGTTTGGCTTTAAACAAAGAGATCTTGGATATTAGTTTGTTGATTTTTGGACTATTTTCTAGACCGGATTCAATAATCCTAATTTCTCCAGTTGAGAAAGTTTCAAAAACTTCAATCAATCTTTTGGCTTGCATTGAGGTTGAATATATCCTTTTTCACCACATCTGTCAATAGTATACCTCGCTCTAATTGTTCGTCAACAAAACACATAGCGCCGACATGATCCTTAAACGTAATCCTATTGGGAATCCAACCTAAATCCTTAACTACAGACGTAGGATCTGCCGCCAGCTTTACTACCTCATTTGGTCGAAACCTATCCTTATCAATAACAACATACTTTCTCCAGTCCAAATTGAAGTAAGAAAATGCATTAACAAGAAACTCCTCTCCAGAATAACAAACTCCGTTACCTACAACATAGTCTTTCGCGCCAAGAGGATTATTGAGCATCTTCCACATCATTTCAACCATGAAGTCAGCATACGTCTCATCGCGCCAAAAATCTATGTTACCAAGAGTAATTTTATCTAGCTTACCAGCGGCAATTCTGGCTGCCGATTGAGTAATCCTTCGAATAAAGAAGCTTGGATGACGATAATGGTTAGAGTGATTGAATAGAAACCCAGAACAGGCATACAATCCATAGGTCTGACGATAAAAAGTTGTCCAATTATAGCCTAATACTTTGCTAATCCCGTACGGACTTCGGGGCTCCAATACAGAGTTTTCGTTAAATGGAACTCTCTTTGGATCGCCACCAAAACATTCAGATGTAGCCGCAAAGTAAAATTTTGTTCTCACTGAGTTACACCTGATCCATTCCAGAAGGTAAAACGCCGATTGTCCATTGCCAGAAATTTGGGATTCTGGACTCAAGAAAGAGTCCCCCACATTCGATGATGCTCCAAGATGGTAGATTTCATTGATTTTTCCATACTTTTCTAGAACTTTGTTTAAACCGAGCTTGATGGAGGTTTCGTCCGAGTGGTCAATGTTAATAAGTTCTACATTTGAAGAATTACTAAACAATTCCAATAATAATTCAGGATTAAATGAAGTGTTACGCCGATAAGTAAGAACAATTCTATAATTCTTTAGTAAAAGAAAGTGCGTCAGGGTCTTGGCATCCTGCCCACTCCCGGTAATAACAGCTATTTTTGGAGACTTAATAAGGTTAGGGTTATTGCCAGTATTATTAAAATTAGTGATATTCATTAAATTTTCTCCTGTAGATATTTATTATACTTTCTGTCTATAAATATATTTGCGCCATCATAAATCCAATCAAGAAATTTGTAAATCTGTTTTCTTCCAGAGATCTTTAATTTTGTTATTTCGATGGCTATATTAGGATATGGTTTGTCTAAAAAAGTATTTATATCCAAGTCCTCTTTTAAAATATTAGAAAGCTTTGTGCAAAAAGTTCTAGTAGAGCAAATCGAAAAATTATGTTGTTTATAGCCGCTCTTTCTAAAGCTTACGTTAAAATATCCATTTCCATCAAAGTAACCTCTTATAAAAAACCTTCTTAAATTTTTAGGAATAATATCCTCGCCTGGAAAATCTATAATGAGACTTTTTCTTTGAGGACACCCCAACTCTTTAAGCCTATTTGAGATTTTTTTACTGCAAATCATTAAACTATAGCTTTTTTTGTTATTTGGTTTTTTAGGATATTCTCTTATGTATAGCGGTTTATTTAGATCTATCGCTTTATTTAATCTTTGAACAATACATTCATCCACTGAGTCAAGAGAAACCCGTCCTCTTTTTTCATTATTAAACCCATCAGAGTATAGTAGTCCTAAAAAATATGCCTTCTCCTCCGTATCCACTTCATTAAAATAATTCTCGTTTAATGGGTATTTTCTTTGAAATTGAGATTTACTCCTTCCAGTCACTCCATGCTTTACTAGGAGTTTGGTAATAGTTTTTACAGTGCTACCGTATTCTTTAGATAGAGAGGCATAAGAAAAATTACCAGTCTTATACTTTTCTACAATTTCGTTAACTTCATGTATTTCTAATATTTTACCATTTTTAGTCAGCTTTTTTGTAATAGTTGCGTGACAGTTTGCGTTATCGTAACTCGTTTCAATCATAACTTATCAATATCTCTACAGAATTTCTTAATCATTTTAGCTGTAACGCTTTGATTTAACCCGATATAAATACCATTTTTATGAATAAAGTCGGCTTCAGGATAATCTTCAGGATTGCCGTATTTTTTGAACGCTGTATGGCGAAGTAGATTTCCTCCTACAACTGGACGATACTCAATGCCGTTTCTGTTACAGTAGAACTTGATGTTATTTAATAGATCTAGACTTTCACAAACAATTGGAAGCGCAAAAGGAACACCAATAGATGGATCTGGAGTTCTGATATCATCTCTCAAATTATCTTCAAACAACGCATACATCTCTACACGATGGTTGATATATCTATCTTTGTTTTGGAAATCTAAAATAGCTGGAAAAGCTGCGTAATCAGAGCTTCGGTAATTAGACCCCATCATCGAAAAATCAAACCTCTCATCGACATCAAAATTCCTATATCCATCTACAACAAACCCGTCATAATAAGAGTTTAATGATTTGGTCATTCCATGAGATCGCGCTAATAGATACCACTGGTGTTCCTCCTCATTATCACAAAAAATCATTCCGCCTTCGGAGCCAGATGTAGTTAAATGGCTTAGATAGAATGATGTAGAAGAGGTTGCAAGACTATTTATGTTCCTATCTTCGTATTCGTCTAAAGAGATCTTGGAAAAAGACGATTCACAGTTGTCTAATTTGAAGAAAATGCCGCGTTTTTTACATTCTTCCTGGATATCTATTAATGAATCTGGACAGAAACCAAGTAACGTTGTGTAGAATACTCCAGCAACATTTGTAACTCCATACTTCTTGATATATGCCAAAAACTCTCTATGACACATACCAAAATCACTATTGATATCAATAAAAACTGGTTCGAAACCAAAATTCACCCATGGAGAGACTGAAGAAATCCAGGTGTTGGCCGGAAATAGGACTTTGTTTTTTTTAGGCCACTTGTTCAGTTGCTCAAGTTCATGTTTTGTTCGTAAAGCAATGAGTTCGTTGGCTGTGCTACCGGAAGATACCATTACAGCCTTGGAGCCAACATAATCACTCCAAAGATCTTCGTATTGTTTGACATATTTCCCTTGAGTCCAACGGTCGTCAGTTAAGATAAACTTACTGATTTTTAGTTTGTCAAGTAGGTTGAATGAGTTAGTATTGAGGGGCCAAGTGAACATTGTTATGTATTTTAGATATCTTTAAATTTCCACTCCAGAGAATCCTTTATTCCTATCTACATTTATAGCCGCAACTGTAGATTCTCCATCTGGTTTTTTGTCGTTAATTAAAACTCTAACACCTCTACCAACACCCATAACAAGTTGGTCATAAGGAATTCCGACTTCTTGTAGTTGTTTAACGGTTTGTTCTCGCAAGGATTCTTTGCGGCCAGTTGTAAGAATAATGGTATAACCTTTATGGCACCAACCTCTTACCTGATCTATAGCTCCAGGCAACGCTGTCATTTTACTGTATAGAGACGGATGGAATGATTCATCGTGATACACTAGTGTTCCGTCTATGTCACAAAAAATTGTCTTAGGTATATTCAACATATGTATCTAACCATTCTTTTATCTTTTTTAGGTTTTCCTCTAGAGGCGTTGGATTGAATTCCATTACTGATTTTAGTTTGGAATTATCTACTTTTCGCTCTTCAGGATTATTATAGAATGTTTTGTTGATTTTTCCTTTGTAATTAAATACATCCTTTATGGTATCTACGGCGTCAGATATACTAATTTGGCGGCCAGATGACACGTTATAGGTTCCAGTTATTTGTTTTTCAACACATTTCTCGATAACTTTTCCTAAATCGCCAACGTAAAGAAAGTCTCTTAAGTTGTTTGCATTACCTAAAACGTTGATTTCTGGATCACCTCTACGCATTTTTTTGATAATCGCTGGAATAAAATGAGAGGTTTCATCTGAGAAATCATCACATTGGCCTATCCAATTGAAAACGTTTTTCCTTCCCGCATATATTATGTGATTTTTCTCTGTTGTAACACAGTAAACCAATTCCGGCCACTCTTTTGTTTCGATTGAAATGCCGCGATATTTTACGGTTGGATTAACTCTTTTCTGTCTTATTGGAATCCTCCATTGTCCTTCAATATCTTGATACACTTTACCAGTTTTAATTCCCAATGTGAAACATAAGTGAATAAAGTCATTTTTTAAATTCAGCGATGAAGTTGTATATTTTCCACCGCTTTTATGACCGTCTCCCTTCATCATACAATCGAAAACGTTCTTCCTATAACGATAAGGTAAAGAAAAAATAAATGATGGTAATTTCACCGTTCTAGAACCGTCCCCTATTTCAGATACTATAAAGTTCGAGAATAACCTAGAGCAAAAATAAAATGAATGATTATCTTTTCCATACGGAATTTTCATTTTACTTAAAAGCGCATCTATTTCTAACCAATTTTTTTCATTAACGGATTTTTCTTGAGTTATTTTTACTTGGCCACATCTCCTACCATTTAATGAGAATGTGTTTTTAACGTAATAACCCTCACTAACATACCACCCAATAAACATAGAGAATAACTCTAAATCGTATTTTAAGGGAAAGTATTTCTGTTTACTTTGTCGTCCGTCTTTCACCGCGTCTCCATTAAAAATATGATCAGAGTCACAATATTTACCCATATCCATTAAACAGTTGTCACCCCCATTTGTTTCAATAATTGGATTATGGTGAGCGAATGTAATTTGACACGCATCTCTTCCGGCGCGGCTCTTAAAATAATCTGCTCTACGTTTTACAAATCCTGAGCTAGTTTTGTAAAAAATTTTATGATCTGGTGTTACTCTAAAGTTAACCCCATAACTATTAAAATTGTAAAACTCCTTACTACTATTGATTTGAGTATTGGTGACTTTTTCAACTTCCACATTATGATTATCTGGATTTAAAGTGTAAACTAAATCTCCTATTTTAACCTCTTTAATATTTTTTATTCCGTTTAAAGTTAAAATATCTGTATCTTCAGAGAAACAAGGGCCAGCCATATTCGTAGGTATTAAGTTACAGATTTTAACTTTATCCTTAAGATCAATCTCTAAACTTCTTGTGGCCGCTATACCTAACCTCTTAGCCATTCCATAACCATAATTATTTTCACATGGCTCACCATTAAAAATCAAGTCCTCCGTATCATTTCCATCTTTATAACCGCAAACCGATGACACATATAGGTAATAGCAAGCCAGATCTAACTCCTTGATTGCTCTCATTAGATTTAAGGCAATAAGAGAATTTTTGTATAGCATCTCTACATTTCTGCTCTTATTAAACTGAAATCCAGCTACGTAAGCGGCGGCATTAACTATAGATATTTCCTGGCCTTTAAATTGTTTTAGGTAGTAGTAAGTAGATCCGTAATCTAATAGATCACAATATTCGCTAGATGGACGAAACGCTTCTAGAGAACAATTTTTACCAACGAATCCGTTGCCGCCAAAAAATATTGTTGTCATTTTCTTAAAATAGATCGAATTTTACTTTTTATCTTGTCTTTTATGTTTTTGCTAATGTCTGGAAGGTTCATCTTGATCTTAGCATGGAAGTCTGTATTTTCAAGAACATAGTGACCACATATA
>Ga0075458_10000105_pt1 | contig 25880 bp, 42 predicted proteins | sample DEB3_08_DNA_FD_77576 | JGI IMG/M metagenome (GOLD analysis project Ga0075458, IMG submission 77576) | Aqueous microbial communities from the Delaware River and Bay under freshwater to marine salinity gradient to study organic matter... | ecosystem: Environmental > Aquatic > Marine > Coastal ... | reverse complement strand
GTTTAGAGACGCTTCTGGTAGCGGGGCTGGTACGAGTGCGGCGACCGGGTTGCGGATTGTTCTGGTTACCGCCACCGGCACAGGTGAAGGAACATCGTCGGCTGTCGGGTCACGCCGGTTTACTGCCACCGCCACCGGCACCGGGCAAGGTACGCAAAGCAATGCGACATGGGTCAAGTCGTTTGTGTTCCGACCGCCCGCCGACGACCAGTTCCCGTGGGCCGAATACGCTGACCCTGCCCCGTCAGCATGGTTCCTCGGCAAACTGGAACGTGGCAGTCGCGCCCGCAATATCTTCCGGTTGAACGACGGCACCTACACCAACACCGACCCGCTTGACCCTGCGCTCGTCAACAAGGTTTATTATGGCGGGCATCAACATTTCGTTTCCGCAGAAGAAAAAGCTGACCTTGTGGCAGCAGGATATACGGTGACATGATGCCCACCTTTCAACCACCCACCGACAACTTTCATGCGCTTTCCGATTTTGATGTTGATATTCCGCGCACCCCACAAGTTCGACGCTCATACAATCTGTTACGCCACTACGGATCGCTACCTCGCGGGCGTAACGTGTTCCGCTTGTTGGACGGCACGTATACTGAGAACGAGCCAGCCGATATGACGTTGGTTGCCACCACCTACTATGGCGGTCACGTGTACGACATCACGAGCGACGAAGCCGCTGATCTGACCGCAGCCGGATATGGGAGTTACATCACGTGAAACATAGGGAAACCCACCCAAACCTTGATGTTGATGGTTGTTTCGGTTGCAAGATCGCTCACGTTGCGGTGTCGTCGGATGCGATGCCGAACCGTAAGAACAGGTCGCATCAGATCAACGAAACGGAACGCCGTTGGGATAAAGACATGGCCGCATACAAACGCCTGCGGAACGACGGGTTGCAACCGAAGAAGATTGATGGTGCCGCCAAAGTGGAGGCTCGCGCCAAAACCGAATTCCAAGTTGAGTCCGGCCACGTGTGAACAACTATCATCTGTTTGGGGTTGAGATACCTCACGTCGGCTACGGACGTATGATCTTGTGCCTTCGGGAAGCGTTATCGAAGTATGTGGTGTGGCATGAACGGGCTGGTTCTGCCGTGTATGCGGTTCCTCCGGACATGGTGAAAGGCTGGTATGACGGTCAACGCACCGCTTGTCTCACCATGTGGGAAACAACGAAAGTGCCGGAACGATACACCCGCACGATTCGTATGTTCGACAAGGTGATTGTTCCGTGTGACCATAACGCCGAACTGTTCGCCCCATATCACGAGAACATTTCGGTTGTTCCGTTGGGCATCAACCATGACGACTGGTCACCTATCGAGATGCCAGACAACGCTCGGTTTCGGTTTGTTACGGGCGGGTCAGGGTGGAAACGGAAAGGTATCGGACAGATCATTCAAGCGTTCCGTGACCTGAACCTGCCCGACGCTGACCTCTACATCAAATGCACCCCCGACCTGTTGGACGACCCGAAGTCATATGAGTTCGGCCCAAATATTCATGTGATCAAACAGACGATGACGGTGGAAGATGAACGCCGGTTCTATGCGTCTGCTGACTGTTTCGTTTCCGCCACCCGCGGTGAGGGGTTCGGCATGATCCCCCTCCAAAACGTCGCGCTCGGTAACCGGGTGATCGCCCCCGCCCACACCGGCCACCTCATGTTCTCCAACCTGTTCGACTACCAGTTGGATTGGGATTGGGGCAAAGCGTCCCTCCAATACTTTCAGGAGATAGGTGACTGGTGCGTTCCGAAACATGATCAGCTCGTGGACGCGATGCGTGACGCATACGGAAAAGGTCGCCCCCCACTATGGGAACGACAGATGCGGTTCGAAGCCACCCTTGATTGGACGTGGGATAGGTCTGCCCGCCAACTGTTAGAAGTGTTCCCGCCCGGAGGGATCGTCCCACAAGGAGATTGGCTGGACGCTGGCGGCAGGAAGGTACGGGTTCGCGCACTCAGGAGTGCGGTCTGCGATGTTGGCCAATACCATCTGCGACTCGTCAAAGATCAAGAGGTTTACGTACCGATTTCGACGTTGATGCATCTGTTTGAGTGCGGGTTGGTCACCGAACTTTGACCTGCTTGTGGGGTATACTTTCCCGTATGGCTGTCTATCAAGGGAAAAATGTGGCGTTGAATTCGCCTCGCCCTATCCGTAAGGGCGAACCGGGGTATGGCCGCAAGAAGTCTGTCGTGTATGTGTCGGCTGGTGAGCAGGTGAAACGGGTCATGTTTGGTGATCCGAATATGACAATCAAGAAGGATCAGCCGGGTCGCCGCGCTAATTTTCGGGCGCGTCATAACTGCGATAATCCCGGCCCTAAAACTTCGGCTCGGTATTGGAGTTGTCGAGCATGGTGAAGAAAGCGTTTTGGGATCAGCCGAATCCGAATAAGAAGTCGTCGCCTTTGAGTCCGGCTCAGAAGAAAGCTGCTCAAGCTCGTGCGAAGCGGGCTGGTCGTCCGTATCCAAATCTGATTGATAACGCTTGGGCTGGGAGGAACAAGTGAAAAAGAAAAATAAGGTTGAGAAGGTGATGAGCGAGTTCAAGGCTGGCACTTTGCATTCTGGTAAGGGTGGGCCGGTTGTGAAGTCTCGTAAGCAGGCTGTCGCTATCGCTTTGTCTGAACAGCAACGCGCTAAGAGAAAGAGGAAGTGATGCAGTACGGTGGCAAATATATGAAGAAGCACGCCGAAGGCCCCGCCCATGAAAAGGGTGAGTCTGAGGAAACGTGTATGGCTGAGTACGGTGCGCCGGATCGTACGGGTGTTCTTTCGAAGATCATGGATACTGATAAGAGTTCAGGAGAAAAGGAATGATGAAGAAGCAAGGTAAGCCGAAGCCTCCGACTCCTATGCCGATCGGCCCGAAGAAGCCGACACCCCCCGGTGTTATCACCACCCCCGGTTCCCCTAGCAAGAAGCCGAAGAAGCCCGCTAAGTGACCACCGCAGGCAACCTTATCGATCGGGTTATCCAACCGTTGTTGGCTGGCACCGTTGAAGAACGCAACAAAACTGCTGCGTCTCTCAACACGTCAGACACAACGATTAGCCTCGCCTATGATCTAGGTAGCCTTCGCGCACAAACCGTATGCGAAATTGATTCGGAACTGTTTTACATTTGGGACGCAACGCAGACCAGCAAAACTTTGACCGTCGAACGTGGATACGGAGGAACAAGCGCAGCGTCTCACACGTCCGGCGCGGTGGTCACAGTCAACCCGAAGTTCCCTCGGAGCATGGTGTTGACAGCGTTGAACGCGGAACTGGCAGACCTGTCATCCCCGGTGAACGGCCTGTATCAGATGAAAACGGTTGACCTGTCGTATAACGGGTCGGATCGTATGGTGAACCTGACTGGTGTTACCGACGTGATCGATTTCTATGAGGCACGCCTGCGCTATTTGAGTGACGATTATCCGATCATTCGGAATGTGCGGTTCATGCGCAATATGCCCACCACCGATTTCGCGTCGGGGTTCGTGTTGGCGTTCGATGATGATGTGCGTTCCGGCACGGTACGTGTCCTGTATAAGGCTCCGTATGGTTCGTTTACGAGCGAAGCCACTACTGGCACGTCGGTTGGTGCTGGTGCCGAGCTGGAAGATTTGTTGGTGTTGGGTGCGCAGATCAGACTGCTTGCCGGTCGTGAGGTGAAGCGTAACTTTATTGAGTCGCAAGGTGACACTCGTCGTGCTGATGAGGTGCCTGCTGGTGCGATGGGGAACTCGGTGACGAACCTGTTGCGGTTGCGTCGAGATCGTGTGACTGCTGAGGCTGCTCGTCTTGCACGTCAATATCCGCTTCGTATCAGGAAGTAGCGGATGGCTGTCACCGGCCTGATTGATTTCACGACACCCTATACGGGTGGCCCCTCCTACTATACGGGTAAGGGTTCTACGTCGCTTGTCCCTGATGTGTTTCCGATCGCGTTGGCTGGTCACGCATACATGGTGGATGTGAAGTCCGGTCGGTTTGGTCGTGCGTTTGAGCCGCGTGTTCGTGATTCGGTTGATCAGTCGGCGTTGCCGGGTGAAGCGGCGATCAGCCCTCAGGGGTTGTGGCGACGTGCGCAGGCCTCATGGCATAAGGGTTCTGGTCAGCAGTATGCGGATACTGGCGACGCACAGGATTACCGGTTTTGGGCGAGTAAGGGTGTTGATCCGTGGACAAAAGGCGAACTGAAACTTCTTCCAACGACCAGCAAGGTGTACAACTCGTCTAACGCGAATGTTCGTATTTGTGTTGCCGACGGTCGCTTGTATTTGTCGGATGGTCAGACGTTGAAGTACACCACAGACTTGTCGAGTTACACGACGGTGACGGGTACTCCGGCTGCGACAATCAACGGGTTGACAACTGACGGGTTCAATGTGTGGATTTCGTTCTCAGGGAACGGTATTTACAAGACTGATACGAGTACGTCGGCTGCAGCGTCGTATGCGACCGGCCACGAATGGAACCAGTTGCAGTACGTCAAAGGCCGTTTGATGGCTTTCGGTTACACAAGCACCGATAGTTACAAACTGTGGAACATTACGCAGTCTGGTAACAACCCGGCTGTCCTGTACACGCATCCGAACACCACGTTCAACTGGGTTGGGGCGGCGGGCGGTCAACAGCACATCTATGTTGGCGGCTACGCGGGTGGCATCTCGCTGATCTACCGCACCCAAATCAAGGCTGACGGAACCTCTCTTGATGTTCCTGTGCAGGCCGCCGAACTACCCCAAGGTGAAATAATCCACGCCCTGTACGGCTACCTGTCGTACATCGTTATCGGCACCAGTAAGGGCATCCGGTTCTGCACCTCAGATACTGATGGCAACCTGTTGGTCGGCCCAATTTTGGAAACCACCACCTCGGTGTATGCCGCCTCTGGTGATGGCCGGTACATCTGGTACGGCTGGTCAAATTTTGATGGCACCTCTACTGGTTTGGGTCGTATGGACATCTCCGAGTTGAATGGCGTAAACGAACCCGCCTATGCCTCCGATCTGATGGCTTCCACTCAGGGTGACGTGTTGGGTGTCGCCAACTGGCAGGGAGGCCGAGTGTTCTCGGTTTCCGGTCAAGGGTTGTATGCGGAATCTTCTGACTTGTGTGCTGAGGGCTATATCGAGGCTGGCACATATCGTTGGGGTGTTCCCGACCGCAAGTTCCTCCCCCGTTTTGATCTCCGCACCCTCCCGTTGGCCGGTACGGTCACCCCCTATTTGAACCATGATTCGTCGGGGTACACCGCCCAGACTGCCATGCAAGTCGCGGGTACCACCGACAAGACTGTTCCGTGTGAGCAGGTCGGGTTCTCCGATGTGGCAGTCAAACTTGTGTTGGCTCGATCAGCGTCAGCGACAACGACCGGCCCGACCGTCACCCGTTGGCAGGCACGCGCATACGCCGCCCCCACCCGCGCTCGCGTGTTTTCCATCCCGATCATCCTGCACAACAAACTGAACGTCCGAGGACGCGAGTACTACCAAGATGTGATTGACGAACGCACCTTCTTGGAGTCACTCGTACAGGATTCGGAGGTGGTCTCCTATCAGGAAGGTCACGACTCCTTTGAAGTGATCGTGGAGAATGTAGAATGGGTACCGATGGAAGCTCTCAACAGCGGTTGGGAGTGGCAGGGTACGGCAATTGTTACGGCAAGATCGATTGAATAAAGGATAGCGATGGCTTACACACGCAGGACATATGCCGGTGGTGCTGCGGCTACCACTATCACGGGGGCTTTGGCTTCTAATGGTACGAGTACGACTATCGCGGCGTATACGGGTTGGCCGTATGATGCGGCTAAGCCGTTTTATGTGGTGGTTTCTCCGGGGACAGCTTCGGAGGAGAAGATTCTGGTTACTCGGTCTACGTCTACTTCGACGACGTTGGATGTTGTGACGCGTGGGGTGGATGGTACGACGGCTGCGGCTCATGCTTCTGGGGCGACTATTTATCCGGTGTTTACGGCGGTTGATGCGGATGAGGCGAACGCTGTTGCTTCGACCTTGACCACGAAGGGCGATCTTCTGACGCATACGGGTACGGATTATGCCCGTACCGGGGTCGGTTCTAACAATGCGGTTCTGGTTGCTGATTCTGCTCAGACGAACGGCATCAAATGGTCGGCCACTCTTGCTGGTTTGAATTTGACCAGCCCGATCATTTCGTCTATCAGCAATACCGGCACTCTTACCCTGCCGACTTCTACTGACACGCTGGTTGGCCGCGCCACCACCGACACCCTCACCAATAAGACGTTGACCAGCCCGGTGATTTCGACGATCAGCAACACAGGAACATTGACGTTGCCGACTTCAACGGACACTCTTGTTGGTCGGGCGACGACGGACACGTTGACGAATAAGACGTTGACTTCTCCTAGCATTTCGGGTGCGGTGTTGGTGGAGACTGAGGAAACATGGAATGTGTCGGCCACCGCTGCGACCGGCACCGTGAACATGGATGTTCTTACCGCGTCAGCGTGGTATTACACCAGTAACGCGTCAGCGAACTGGACGTTCAACTTCCGTGGCAACAGCGGTACGACGTTGAATGATACGTTGGCGACGAATGATTCGATTACGGTTGCGTTTGCGGTGACTCAGGGTACGACGGCGTATTACGCATCGGCGTTTCAGGTTGATGGTTCGTCGGTTACTCCGAAATGGTCGGGCGGTTCTGCGCCGACTGCGGGCAATGCTTCGTCGATTGATTTGTATACGTTTACGATTGTCAAAACTGCGTCGGCCACATTCACGGTGTTTGCTTCGCAGACTCAGTTCAAGTGAGATAACTGATGCCGCTTATTGCTACGCGTGCTAATGCTTCTGCTCTCAGCACTTTGACTGGAAGGAAAAAAGCTCTGCCCTATCAGTGGGTCAGCGCCGGTAGTAACGGCGAACTGTATACCTCAACATCAACGACGTTTGCTGACGGTAGTTGGACTAGTAGAACCTCGTCTTTCGGTTCGACGAATATCGTCAGCGTTGCTTCAAACGGAACAAGTCTTTATGTCGCCGTCGGAGCATCAGGCAAGTTGGCCTCGTCACCCGATGGCATCACTTGGACGCAACGCACGAGCAGTTTCAATGCTGGAGACACCATCTCCGAGGTTGCCTACGGCAACGGTTATTGGGTCGCTGTCGGCGACAATGCCAAGGTCGCATACTCGACCGACGGCACAACATGGACCCAAAAGACGACTGGCATTACCGGCAACGTCACCCGAGTTTCATGGGGTAACGGACTGTGGATTATCGCAACTGCCACTGGAACCATGTATACAGCGACCGACCCAACCGGCACTTGGACATCACGCACCTCAACGCTGACGAACGTTGGCGGAATGATCTACTTCAAAGGTCAATCCATCTGGATCGCCGGATCAGACGCCGGAACCACTAACGCTCTCGCCTCAAGTACCGACGGACTTACATGGACTGCTCGAACATCCGCTATCAACATCTCAGCGGCCGGAGGATTCCGAGTCACCTGTAACAGCACGGTGGCGGCGGCGGCCTGCTACGACGGCACACTATCTTTCGATGTCCAATCCTCGGCTAACGGCACCACATGGACAAACCGGGCAGCCGCGGCAACCAGCGGGGTGATGTTCTCTTACACAGCGTCAGACGACGCTGGCCGAATGGTGCTACCCGGCCAAACATCTACAGACGGCATTACATGGTCCGCTAGAAGCCCACAGGGTCAGTTGGGCGTATGTCATTCGTCCGGAACACCGAGCATCCGATGAACACCTACCTCGCAACCGTCACCCCCGACAACCATGTGATCGTCACCATCAACGGCATTGAGGTCGATCGCCCCGGCCCATGGGACACCAGCGAAAACGCTCACCTGTGGGCATCAGCAATTGTGGCTTCTTTGGAAGAAGGCAACATTCATTATCCAGATCATCAGAAAGAGAACCCAGCATGAGCCGCCCGTATACAGGTAACAGCGACCCGACACCCTCCGCTCGACCCGGCACAAAGAAGTTTCAGGAATACATGGTGTTCCTGTTCGGCATGAAGAACCTCGGCATCTACGCCAACCGTCCCGTACGAGGCGGTAGCGGGCTGTCCGTTCACGCAACATGGCGGGCCTGCGATCTAGGTGGCAACGACAAGCAGATCGTTGACGCAATCAACTTCCTTGAAGCCAACAACGAGAAGTTGATGATCGAAGAAATTCATGATTACGGCAACCGTGTCAAGCCCGGTAAGCATGGTGCCGGTTGGCGATGTGATCGTGCCGCATGGAAAGTGTACGACAAGCCGACGATCGGTTCGCCCGGTGCCGGGTGGGTTCACTATGAGATCGCACCCGCTATGGCTGACGATCCGGCGAAAGTGGATGCTGCGTTCAAGGAAATCTTGGATGCGATCAGTAAGGCTTTCGCTTCTAAGTGACGCGCCTGTGGCGCATCGTGCCGTTTCTCGGCATTTTTTTGCTTGCTGCTGGTAACGCGTCTGCGTCAGGTCGCCTGCCGGTGGTTGGCCCGACTGACTATTGGTTTACGTTTGATGAGCCGACTGTGTTGGAGGTTCGGGCGTACGCGATCAACAACGGTATTGATTCGATGTTGTGGTTGTATGACGAAGCCGGTGGTGTGGTCGCCGCGAATGATGACTGGTTTGGTTTGGATTCGTGGTTGAGTGTGCCGGTGCAGGCCGGTTCGTATCGGTTGCGGGCTGGGGTGTGTTGCGGTAATCCTGACGCATGGTATGGGGTGTCGTATGAGGTGGAGGTGAACGGCACCCCTGTCGAAACAACCACCACTACCTCGACTACGACGACGACCAGCTCTACGACCACAACTACGGAGCCGGAAACCACCACCACTAGCGAAGCCCCAGCCACCGACTCTCCGGCTACCGACCCTCCCGAAACCGACCCGCCAGCAACAGACCCGCCTGCGACAGACCCGCCTGCCACCGAACCCGAAACCACCACCACCCAACCGGAGGAAACATGGCCGCCAACAACAATCCCCTCACCCCCCGACACCACACCCAAAACAACCAGTTCATCAAGTTCAACAACATCGACGACCTCATCGACTACCTCAACAACCTTGCCACCGACGACGACGGTTCCGCCGACAACAACGCTGCTAGCCACAACCCTCCCGGCGACAACAAGCCCCCTGACAACGGTTGCACCAACGACCGATGCGCCAACCGAAACTGCGGTTGCGACAACTGCCCGTGGGACTGTGACCCCAACTGTCACAACTGCACCCACCACAACAACATCACCGACCCCTTCTGACACCCCTATCGCACCACCCAACAATGCGACCGACGAACAGAAACAACAGTTCGAATCCGAAGTGAACGTGTTTGCAGGCGGGTATGACAACTATGTGCCAGCCGGTTCAACGATCACCGTTGCTCAAAGGCGTACAATGGTTGCCGCAACAGTCGCCGTATCCACCGCCCTTCCCGGCCCGATCCCTCGAAAGAAACGCCCATGAACAAATATCGCACCTTCTTGCAGGCTGGGGTTATGGCAGCCGGACTGATGCTCGTCTTGATCACCCTGTCCGGGACGACCCGCACCCTCGGCATCTGGCTAGCTGTTATCTCCATCATTCTGTTTGTGCTGGATGGGATAGCCGACCGCGGGTCAGACGACCCCGACAAGTAGACTATACTTGTAAAGTGAAAACGTCTGTACGAATCCAAGCTCTGCTGGTTGTAGCAGTATCTTTGGGTACACTACTGGCAGCCTGCTCTGATCGATATAGGAACCCTTGCGATGACCCAAACAACGAAACCGCAGCCTGCCAAACAGCCTCGCAACCGTAAGCGGTTGACCGCCGATGAGATCGCCGCACGCACCCGTGCTGCGCTGATCCTCACCCTCGCCGGGGTACTCCTATTCATTGTAGGAAGCCTCCTGTACTCCCTGATTTTCGTGTATCAGCCGGAGAAGATGGCCGAAGCTGACGTGAAAATGTTTGAGATTCTGTCGCCGTTGGCTGCCGGTATTACGGGTGCGTTGACCGGTCTAGCGGCTGGTAGCGCGTTGGGTAGCAAGAAGTCGGACGACGACGAATAACCGTGGAAACGGTGTGGGTGCCAGTTGTGGTCGCTTTGATTGGCGGGCCGGTCATGTGGTTCCTCACCCGCTTTGACCGTCGCAACACCGAACAACATGGTGAGAACCAGCGGGTCTTGAACCGTATCGAGAACAAGGTTGATCGCCTTGACGGACGCATCGATTCTCATATAGATTGGCACACCCACAACGACTAAACCCCTGCATACAGGGCGTTTTTATTGAAGGTGCTTGACATTGCCAGACGATCTCGTTCAACTACTCCCTGAAATCAGGCATTACCTATCGAGGGTGATGCCACGTGGGACAGCAGATGGCGACAGACTCGCCGCCATCATTGCTAGATTGGAGAGTTATGGGACTGGCCGACGATCTCATCGTCATAAAGACCGCACCTGAACTATGTCCGTTTGGGCGTATGCGCGACGAGCTGAATGAATCAGATCGTGCAGCGTTGGATGGTGTGACCACAGAAATATTGGCGACACCAACCAACGTGCGTATGGGTACTTCGGGTGGTGTCACGATTGCATGGTTGCATGGTGCGCTTCGCAAGAACGGGGTGCGTATCGGCAGGCAAACCATCAACGATCATTTGCGGGGGGTGTGTCGTTGTGAGTCTCGCTAACGAACTGTCTGCTGCGCCGGTCGACCGGAAGGTGATGCTCGGCAAGATCGCTGACCTGTTAGATCGGCAGGGTATTAGTGTCGATGAGGTTGGCAAGATCAACCGTGTTTCGTTGTATCAAAGTTTGACGAAGAACGATGACGGCGAAGCTGAGGTGCATGACCTGATCGGGTTGCAGTTCTCGCCCGCATGGGAAACCGGCCCGCAGTTCGATCCGGTACGGCAAGGCCCACCCGTGAAGGTGACGTGCCGTCCCAGCAAGGGGCTACCGAAACCCGAGGGCATGGAAACCGCGGTCATTCTGCCTGATATGCAGATCGGCTATTACCGTGCCGCTGACGGTGCGTTGGAACCGACACATGATGAGCAGGCAATCTCGATAGCGGAAAGCATCATCGTCGCATTACAGCCCGATCAGATTGTGTTGGTGGGCGACAACCTTGACGCACCCGAGTTCGGCAAATACCGGCTCTCACCAGCGTTCGCTCAAACCACCCAAGCATCTATTGACCGGGCCACCGAACTGTGCTTCCGGTTACGCGCCCTCGCACCTAACAGTCGCATCACATGGATCGCAGGTAACCATGAAGAACGAATCAGCAACGCCACCCTCGACAATCTCAAAGCGGCGTTCGGTATCAAACGCGGTCTTGCACCGGACTCTCTACCCGTACTATCTATACCGTTCCTCTGTCGAATGGATGAAGCACAGATTGACTACAAGCCGGGATATCCGGCAGGGTCGCATTGGATCAACGAACGGTTGCGTGTCATTCACGGCGACAAGGTTGCGTCGGGTGGCAGTACAGCTCACAAGTATTTGGCGAACAGCAAAACGTCGGTTGTTTACGGACACATCCATCGGCGCGAATGGGCTGAACGGTCACGCGAAGATTTTGATGGGGCGAAAACGATCTTGGCTGCTAGCCCCGGCACTTTGGCGCGATGTGATGGGAGCGTTCCGTCTACGAAAGGCGGCCTCGACTTGGAAGGGCGACCGCTACCGATAACCGAAGATTGGCAGCAAGGTTTGGCGGTGGTCACCTACCAGCCGGGGGACGGCGAGTTCTGGTATGAGCAGATTCCGATTCACTCTGGGCGTGCCTACTGGCGAGGTAGACTGTATGTGTGAGCAACAAGTGGTCAGAGTGCGAGGTTTGTGGTGAGTTCATCGAGCGAACATGGCGACGATGCGAAGCGTGCGAAGAAACCGGGGCCACCACGAAACCCGAACGCCGAAGTGTACGACGACAGCGACTCGACGTGGCCGATGGTGATCGTCCAATGGCGTGATGCGCACACCGGAGAACCCGGCTGGACGTACCTCTCCGACTACGACCCCGAACCGTGTTTGCCGTTGACTGTTGGATGGGTGGTGCCGGACTGCAAAGACGGCTATCTCACCATCGCCGGAACCGTCATGAACACCGCTGACAGCCCGGATGTGGTCTCCGATCTGAACCATATTCCGTGGGAAAACATTGTGGCCTGCTACTCCCTATCGACGTATATGCCGATCAACTGGAATACAGAACTTAGGGATTGACAAACCCTGCCACACCCCCTTAGTATCGTCCGTGGGAAAGCAAACAGAGAGAGGAAGCTTGATGTCCCTTATCTATAAACCTCAGCATGGGTCTGACGAATGGTTACGTATCCGTCATCGTGACCCGGAAGGCCGTCCGGTTATCTCAGCGTCGGATGCGGCAGCGGTTCATGGTGTTCACCGTTTCAAAACGATGCACCAGTTGTTCGCAGAGAAGATCGCTGACGAACCGGAACGTACGGAGACGACCGCTGCGATGGATCGTGGCAACCGGCTCGAACCGATTATCGGTCAATGGGCCAGCGACCTGCTCGGTGTCCGACTGGTTCAACCGTCGTATATGTACTGGCTGGATCACAGCAACCATCCGATGATCGCCACACTTGACTTTGTTGACGAGCATGGTTACGAGAACAGCAACCCGCAAATGATCGTTGAAGTCAAAACATTCAACGGTGTATGGGACGGTGTGCTACCCCCGTATTGGCGGTGGCAAGGAGTACAGCAGGCGATTTGTGTCGGCCCGCACATCCACGAAATCACGTGGGCGATCTTTGATTCGACGTTGCAGTTGCAGTTGTTTGTGCAGCAGATCACCGAAGAAGAACGTCACGCCCATCTCGGAGCGGTACAAGAGTTCTTGTTCTGGGTGAACTTGGGAACACCGAACCCGGAGTGGCCTGCTTCGTATGATGATGTGGCGTTGGTGTACCCGGAAGCATCCGACAAGCAGGTGGACATCACCGCCCACGCCCAGTTGTTGCGCGAGTTACGTGATGTTCAGGAGCAGAAGAAACAGCTCGCTGAGATTGAGGATGATTTGAAAGGTAAGATCGCTACGTTGATCGGTGACGGTGATACCGGCCTGATTGACGGGCAGGTTGCTGTCACGTGGAAGCAGCAGAAAAGGTCGTCGTTCGATGGGAAGGGTTTGCAGAAAGCTCATCCTGATTTGTACGATGAGTTCACGAAGATCAGCACGTTCCGTGTGCTGCGTATCAAAGGGGAAAAGTAATGGAACAGAGAGAAGCACTACTGAAAGTCTTGAAAGACTATGCAGTACCTGACCCGAAGATTGTCGGCAAACTACCGAAGGGTGGCATCACCCTTGACTTCGTAGGTCACGCTGACATCACCCGCATCCTCATCGAGGTTGATCCGTTGTGGTCATGGTCGCCCGTCGCGTGGGACGAAACGACCGGGATGCCGAAGGTTCATGTGGCGAACGGTGTCGCAACCATGTGGGGAACCCTCACCGTCTGCGGCAAAACCCTGCTAGGTGTCGCCACCTGTCAAGCAAACAAGCCTGACTTGTACAAGGAACTCGCATCGGACTTTCTGCGTAACGCTGCGATGCGTTTCGGAATCAGCCTGAGCTTGTGGTCGAAAGCCGAATGGGAAGATTTGGGTGCCACACCCACACCCTCCGCACCGGCCCGCAAAGTTGTCGCCAAAACTCAAACCGTTGTCGCGACACCGATCAGCAAAGAACAACTCGACAAGTTCCTGTCAGCGTGTGCCGCCGCCAACTTGGATCACGATGCGGTAGCCGACCACGCTGGCATCAACCTACGTGAACCACTCACCAGCGAACACATGGGCGTTCTTCGCAAATCATTCAACTTCCTGAAACTCAAAGGAGAATCACAATGAACCACACAGTTGTCATGGGTAACGTCGGACGGCAACCCGACGGACTGCGTTACACCAGCGCAGGACTTGCCGTATTGAAGTTCTCACTCGCAGACACACGCGGCAAAGACGAACAGAAGAAAACCTCTTGGTACGATGTAGTCGTATTCGACAAGCAGGCCGAAGCAGTAGCCGAACACATCAGCAAAGGTGACCGGCTGATCGTCGTCGGACGCTTCCAAGTCGAGGACTACGACAAGAAGGACGGCACGAAAGGACGCAGCGTTCAGCTTGTCGCAGACGAGATCGCCGTATCTGTCAAGTATCGACGCACCGACACTAACGATGCTGTCAAGCAGGCATTTCCCGGTTCCACATTCGATGACGAAGAAGCGTTCTAACCCTCATCGTGTAAACTGGTATTGCCCATCATGCGGGCTGACCATAACTACCCACGTACTGTTGAGTGCGATACCAGATCATTCGTGTCGCACTCAACGGTTACGTCGAATACGCTTGGAGCCACGTGAGCAAACAACGTCAGAAGGGAACGAGCTTTGAGACAGCCATCGTCGGCTGGCTGAAAGAACACGGCTTCCCGTACGCCGAACGACGTGCGTTACACGGCACGTTCGATAAGGGTGACATCACCGGGACAGGCCCGCTGGTATGGGAATGTAAGAACCATAAGACGCTCGCCATCTCAGAATGGTTGAGTGAAACCGAGGAAGAACGTAAGAACGCTGCTGCCGATATCGGGATTCTGGTTGCGAAACGACGCGGCTACGGTGATCCCGCTGAGCAGTATGCGATCTTGTCCCTCGCCCAACTTGTAGCCCTGCTGAAAGCCGCTGGCTACTGACCGAAAGGCCACTATGAAACGCTTTATTGCTTGCCTGCTTCTCGCAGGCTGTATCGACACATATGCTCAGCCGCCCGCTACGGATCGGGTGGTACAAGACACCACCGCCCACGTCAGCGAGCCTCCTGCGACCGTATACGTGCCTCTCCGAGCCGACTATCAGCAGACAGTCACCACCCCACCAACCACTCCGCCGGACACTCCGTGTGCCGAATGGTATGACACCGCCATCCGGGTTGGCTGGCCGGTCGAACAATGGGAACGATTGTCCAAGATCATGTTCCGTGAATCCCGATGCCAACCCGATGCGTTGAACGGAAGCGACCCCAACGGCGGTTCAACCGGCCTCACCCAAATCAACCACTTCTGGTGCAAACCCACCCGCTACACCGCTAACGGCTGGCTACAAGATCAAGGCGTACTCACCACCTGCGAAGAACTCTATAACCCGGAAACAAACCTACGGGCAGCTCTTTACATTTGGACGTACAGCGCATACCGTAACCGTGACGGCTGGTCGCCGTGGCGAACCTGAAAGGAAATCTAGTGGGGAACTATCCGAGAATGTTTTTCGGCAAAGACGCATCGAATCTTCCGAAGCAACCAACCTTGTTTGAGATGATGGATGAGGCCGAAGAACTCATCCGTTTACTGCGTGTCGAGATTGAGAACGCGGAGATTGATTTGCGGTTTCTGATGATGATGCTCGCGGAGAACCAGCCGTGAGTGACGACATTGTGACCCTGCTCCGTGAACTCATGTACTACGGGACATTCCCCGATGAGTCGGTGTACGGGCGAGCAGTACTTGCCGCCGCTGACGAGATTGAACGGCTACGGGCAGAGATTGCGCGTCTTGGTTCATTCCTCCACCCCGTTGGGATGGTCATTGACGGCCAGTTCAGTTCAACATCACAAACGAAATGGAAGCGCGATGAGTGACGAGATTTCAGTAAATATGAACGTCAATCTCGGTAAGGACAAAACGGTTGACGACATCGTGACCCGACTACGGCAAGAGTGGGAGTACGGCAATCTAGCAAAAGGGTGTGACTATGAAATGTTCGCCCAAGCCGCTGACGAGATTGAAGCCCTACGAGCCGACATCACCCGCATCCTCAACCTCGCCAGCCGTCTCGTCGGTGCAGCCGAAGAACAGATCGACGAACTACGCGGCAACCAACCACCAACAAACCCGGCATGGCTAGCCGCATGGCACGCCTTTGACAAAGAACTAGACCGTGACTGACGCGATCGTAACCACCGCTGTCATCCTCTACACCCTCGGAATCGTATGGACACTATGGATAACACGCCGACACTAACCCACGGCTCACTCTTCACCGGAGTTGGCGGCTTCGACCTAGCGTTCGACCAAGCTGGCTACCAGCCTCGCTTCCAAGTGGAATGGGACAAACATTGCCAACAGGTACTCGCCCACCATTGGCCCGAAGTCCCACGCTGGCATGATGTATGCGACGTGAACGGCGCAGACCTACCACCCGTCGATGTACTCACCTTCGGCTCACCATGCCAAGACCTATCCGTAGCCGGGAAACGAACCGGATTAGACGGCAACCGATCATCCATGTTCTACGAAGCGGTACGAATCATCAAGGAGATGAGAGATGCAACAGCAGGAGTTTTTCCCCGAATCACCATCTGGGAGAACGTCCCCGGCGCACTCAGCAGCAACAAAGGCGACGACTTCCAAGCCGTCCTTGAAGCGTTGGGAAACATCGGGGCATTGGGCCAATGGTGGAACGTGTTGGATGCACAGTTCTTCGGAGTCCCCCAACGGCGTAGACGAGTGTTCCTCATCTCTGTCTTTGATCCTGCAATCATCGAACGAGTCGGGGATGGAGAAATACTCGCTGTCGGCAAAGGCCGCCGAAGGAATCCTAAGAAGGGCGAATCGTCGCGGGAAAACACTCCCAGAACTCTTGCAGAAAGCATTGGATTCGGTCGCCAACGGTCAGACAAATACGACGAAACAGACATAGCGTCAACTATCGCGGCCCGTGACCATAAAGCAGCGACCGATTTGATCGTGGAACCAACACAACCGATTGCGTTCAGTCATACACAAGGGCTTGACCCTCAGCCGTCACACACACACACACCGACATTGAGAGCGAACGGGAATGGAATGGCAGTCATGGTTCGTGAAGAGCCGTCGAGCGCAGAACACCGATGACTACGAAACATGGATGCAGGGGGGGGTGTCACCGACATTGAACGCGTTTGATAACGGCAACGACACTCGCGCAACTGTACTTATCTTCACCGCGCAACGTGTCGGTGAACCGCCCCGCATCTACCACGACATCACCCCATCCTTGCTGTCACGGATGGGAACCGGAGGGAACAACACGCCCATGATCGCCGCATACAGCATCCGTGAAGATGCAAAAGCCAACACATTCTCCGCAACCGAAACAGAGGTATCACTAGCTTTGAACGCGCTACAACCATCACCCCAATCGCATCACGCACAAATGTTTATCGCTGACGTACCTGACGAAAACGAAACCGTCGTACGCCGACTCACCCCGCTCGAATGTGAACGACTCATGGGCTGGCCCGACAACCACACCCTCCACCGGGCAGACGGCAAAACCAACAGCGACAGCACCCGCTACAAAATGTGCGGCAACGGAGTCGCAACACCCGTCGCATACTGGATCGCAACACAACTGAAAGACCTCCTCCAATGACCACCAACAAAACATGGCACCTCGAAGCAGCCTGCCGAGGACTAGCCACCGACCTATTCTTCGCAGAAAAAGGCGACTCAGCCACCACCAAAACCGCACTCCACTACTGCAACGGCGGCACCTACGACACCCACGACCCCAAAGGGAAACCCATCGGCAGAGAAACAACCCCACCCTGCCCCGTCAAACAAGAATGCCTACGCTACGCACTCAGCTTCCCCGCAGACCAAGACGCATACGGCATCTTCGGCGGCCTCACACCCAACCAACGCGACGGACTACGACCCCGCGTCAGGATCGCCCGCAACACACGCGCATCAAGTGGGATTGCTCGCGAGACAGCAACAGGCAACGGGATTGAGCGCGAGAACGACCCGCCAGACCTTGACGGCCGGCTGATCCCGTTCACCGACGAATGGCGGGCCGGACTCCAAGACCTGCTCCAGCTGATCGGCAGCGCAATCGACGACGACGAAAACCAGCGACGCGCTCGGTCAGGGCGAAGCCCGGTAATGATCAAGGTCAGCATTTCGTCATGACGAAATAGGCCCGCCCCATAGGTAGGGCGGGCCTGATTCCAGCAGTCATATGTCAGTTGGCAGCGTTGCTACCCTGACTGATCAACAACTATTACGCCTTCCACCCGGCAACTATCAAGAGTCGCGCGGGCTTGCGTTTCGGTTGCGAATCGATAAGCGCGCCGACGATCCGCAGACCAATCCGATCGTGGGTCACCAGCGCGAGAATACCGCCCGTAAGGGTCGCGCCAATAGGTCGCTAGTCGCGGATGTTTCACTATGTACCGGACGGGTGGCGGTAATAGTGGTGGGGCGGGCCAACCATATCGGATGACCCGCCCCACAAAAGGAACCCGCCGAAAACGGCTACGCATCAGTCGATCGTTTTGTAGCGATCGTATGCGTCTGCCATTTCGTCTTCGGTCATTTCGTCCGACCATTGATCAGGCTGATCCTTCTCGCCCATCCGCGAGAGGAACCATTCCAACCCACCACCGAACACGATGAGCGCAACGATCACGCCCCACACGACATCATGTGCAGTCATCACTTCACCGAACCAGTCAACAGGTAAAGCATCTCACATTCATCAATGATCTGGTATGCCTCGCACTTATCAGACAGCGAAACCACATGGGTGTCAGGGACACACACAGCGACCGCACCATCAGGAACAGACGAAACCAACCATGAACCCGTCCACCCTGCGCGCTCAACATACTTTGCGACAGCAACCCGAAAATTCTCAATGGGATTGAGCGCGTAATCCCAAGCAACAATGATCGTATTCGGATCGCGCCCAAGCGACGGAGGATCAAATCGATTCACTTTCACCCGGCTGGATCGCCGGTCAGTCGGGCCAAGATACCTACACCGAATCACCGCCCGACCACTTTCCATCACTTCCCTAGCCATGTTCCCTTTCCCATCTCGTCGCTGTTGTAGGTCGCGACGACTCACCTAGCACCTGTTGCGAGGATCGCACTCGCACAAGCCCACTAGGGACAGGTCACCAACAATCAACCAACCTGAGTCAGTTCACCACAATGACCACAGTAGTAGTAGTCACCCAACAACGAATCATCATCCCACCCATGTACCCAATCCTCAATAGGACACGAACACTCCACAAATTCGATTTTTGTTGACTCTGCTTCCATCATCATTTCCCATCTCGCCCATTTGAAGGCAGAGCGAAAGCCTCGCGCTTCGTCAAGGAATCGCACCCTGACAAGTCCACTAGGACGAAGCCACCAACACTCAGGAACGCTTGATCCCCCACTCATCAAACGCGTCAGCGACCACCTGCACCACATCACCAACAGTCACACGACGACCAAACTCACGAACCACCAAAAACTGCGCCTCACACGAATCCTCATCAGGGTAATACCCAACCTTCACAGCACTCCCGAAATCACACAGATCACCAAAACGCGACAACACATCCTCACCAGTCACCATCACATAGTCACCAGCCCTATCAACACTCTGAACACTCAACGCGTAACAGTTGCCACCCGTATGCCACGACTCCCACACACGACCCGTCGCATCATCCAACAACGCCAACACATCCACACCCTCGTTATGGCGACAGTCCTCACACATGAACTGAGGAAGCCACCCAACAGGCTGAACCTCATACAGATACTCAGTCGACCCACACGACTGACACTTAGCCACCAACTCACCCATTTCCACTCTCCTTGACTCTTGGGCGATCCCCACGACCACCACACCCACAAACTACCACCCACACCCAACAAGTCAACAACCAACACCAACCCGGCAACCACCAACCAACACACCACACCCACCAGATAGGCGCGACGCTCTCCCGAAACACACAGGGTCGGATGGTTCGGGCCCATGTGCTGCTGATGGTGTGAGCTGGTGGTCGACAGCGTGTCCGGCCAGCGCGCCGGGTGGTGGTCTGTTGCCGAATGGTGGGGGCTTTAGGGGGAGGGTAGCCACGCCCATAATGTCCCTTATGTCAGGACGCTTGCACTCTGCAACTATTCGACCCTCGACTCGTCCGGCTGCCAGCCTCGACCGGGGGTCTGCCGACGCGCCCGCGCCGGGGAGGTAGATATTACTTGTGATCGGTGTGTGTGGTTTTGTTTGGTGTGCTGCGTGGGTGTGGCGCGAACCACTCTGGGGGGAGGGAAGATAAAGAGTTGTTATGCCACCCATCCGGTTGCCTCTGTCGGATTCCCGGCCTTTGTTTTGTGACACGGCTCATGTCTTGTTTGTTGGTGGTGCTTGCGCTTGCCTGCTCCCCCGCTTATTGCCTGTGTGCCGTTGGTTTGGGCCGTCTGGGGCATGGGGGGTCTACCCACGTTTCCGTGTGTGAAGCCCGCCCTGTGCAACGAGGGTACGCTGTGTTGCGTTTCTGATCGGTTGTGGTATTGATTGTAGCAGTTGGGAGCTGTGATCGGGGTAGGCCAAATGGCCTATTTTTTGTTACGGTATTTGCGGCGGGTTTGGCGGGTGTAGTTGGTGAGGGCTTCTTGTTGTTTGGGGGTGCAGGGTTCGGTTTTGAGGCTGTCGGCTAGTTGTTTGGCGGTTTGTTCCCATTGTTGGGATTGGGTTTTCCAGTCGCGGATGGTGTCGAGCATGTGATCAATGATGTTGTCTCCGGCCCATTTCATAGGAGGCAGATGAGGAGGTTGATGGTTTGGATGAGGGCGATGATTCCGAGGGTGGCGGCGAGCCGATGGTAGCGGTGGGGGTGGGATTCGAGTTCGTAGATGCGTTCGTCGTTGTCAGCTAACTGGTCGATGAGATCATCGTTTTCGTCTTTGAGTTCGTCGATGATTGCTTGGTAGCGCATGAGTGCGGTTTGTAGTTCGATGATGGTTGCGTCTTGTTCGTTCCAGCTCATGGTCAGGATTGTAGGGTGGTTTCGTAGCCGCAGGCGGCGTATCCGGCGAGGTCGATCCATGAGTCGTGTTTTTCGGGTTGCCATGCGATCCGGGAGAGTTTGAGGAGGCACATGAGGGCGGCTACGTCGTGTGGGTGGATGGGGTGTTCGAGGTATGCGGCCCAGAGTTGGGCGGTGCGGGTGAAGTCTTGGGTGGGTGGGCCGTATTGGTTGTTGCGGTCTCCGTTGATGAGTTGTTCGGCTTTGTGGAGGGTGTCGGTGCGAGGGTTCATGGTTGTCCTTTGGTGCAGGGGCAGGGGGCTAGCCGGTTGTCGTTTGTTTCAATCCACCCGTTCTGACAGGTTCCGCACGGCACCCAAACCGGAAGATCAGGTTTGTTTGTAGTGTGCAAGGATTCTTGGTTGTCGGCCCATCGTTCACCGTTCAACCATGTTGCCGGGTGCGCAATGTATTGGGTTTCTTTGGAGCAGCTAAGCCGGTAGGTGAGGGTGGCTTCGAGGATGGTGTCCAGATCGGTTTTTTTGATCGCGGTTTTCCATGCTCTCCGGGCGGTGCCTTTTCCTACTTTGCGGGGGTATTCGGCCCAGAACTTGTTGAATCCATCATCGTCAGATGATGAAGAAGGTTTGGGTTCATGTTTAGTTATATTTAGTTCGGGCGGTCTGTGACCGCCTCTGGGGGACGAAATGTCGCCCCTGAGGGACGAAATGTCGCCTCTGGACTCGTCACCCCAGATCATCGGGCTGGTCTTGTGGATAAACCGATAGACGGCTGGGCGGTGTTGGGTGGCGGCTTTGACGGCTTCTAGGTATCCGTCAGCAACCATTTCGTCGATGACTCGTTGGACGGTTCGCCGGTTTGACCGGGTTTTCTGGGCGAGGGTTCGGGTGGCCATCCAGAACAGGTTGTCGTTGGTGTCGTTCACTACGTCACCGATGGCGAGGTGGATCGCAAATTTGGTTCCGGTGTACGGCGAGTATCGCCATACGAAGCTCGATGCTTCTGCGCTCATCTCTGTTCCTTGCTTCCCGCTACGGTTTCAATCTACCACCTTGTGTTCTGGTGTGCAAGGTGCTATTCTGATTTTGACGGGCTGTTGTTCTTCTCCGGCCCGTCACTTTCCCCCACACCGAAACGCCCGTCCGATGCCAAGCATGGGGCGGGCGTTTCACTTTACAATGGGAACACCATGACAGGTAACCAAAACTCAGGCAGACGGTTCGTACCGAACGAAGATAAAATTCGTTTTTGGGAAGCTCGCGCTGCCGGTATCTCGATCACCGAAGCGTGCAAGATCGCCGGGATTCATTACAACACCGGCCAAAAGTGGGATGCGAAACGCCGCAAACTTGAAGTCGAGTTGAAAGCCGCCGATTTCGCGGAGCAAACTGCGAGCCATAAAGCGAACCGTTCCGGCAAGTCGTTAGACAAGTTGCGTGCAAACCTTGACGAGATCGCAGAACTGCCGCCTGTTATTCCGTATGAGCGGTTGTCGGAACGTGCGAAACGTGGTTGGGATGATTTCGATTATTTTCGACGTGTTTATCTAGGGCGTGTGCCGTCACCGTGGCAGGTTGAGGCTGCGTATCGGATCGTTCAATATTTGGAGTCGGAGGAGAAAGAGTTTCTTGTTTTGAACTGTCCTCCGGGTGCAGGCAAGTCCACCCTGTTTCACGATGTTGCGGTGTGGTGCATTGTTCGTAACCGTGGTATTCGTGTGCTGTACGGCTCGATTTCGCAGACGTTGGCGAAAATGTATTCGCGTCGTATCCGCGAAACTCTTGAACGGCCCACGCGGTTGATCGTTGATCCGGAGTTGGTGCGTAAGGGGTTGGCGGTTGATGCTGAGGGTTGTTTGGCGCAGGATTACGGCAGGTTCAAACCAACCGCTTCGGGTTCGTTGTGGCGTGCGGAGGAGTTCATTGTTGAGCAGATGGGGTTTGGCGGGTTGGACAATAAGGAACCCACCGTGTCGGCGTACGGTATTGATTCGGAGTTCATTGGTCATCGTGCCGATCTCTGTTTGTTTGACGACGTAGCGTCACCGGAGAATTCGAAGGAGTCTGTTGCGCGTGACCGCCTGTTGGAACGGTGGGATTCGATGGCTGAGGCTCGTTGCGATCCGGGTGGTTTGGTGGCGGTGATCGGTCAGCGGCTTGGCCCCGGCGACCTGTACGCCCATTGTCTCAACAAGGTCACCTACGATGACATTGAGGATTGGGGTGAAGCATCCGGTGAGGATGCGACCGTGGAGGAACAACTGCGTGACCCGGTAAAAAAGCAGAAGTATCATCACATCACCTATCGGGCGTATTACGACGAGTTGGATTCCGGCCCGAAGTCACGGTCAAAGGGGTCGAAAGCGTGGCCGGAAGGCCCACTTCTTGATCCGGTGCGTCTCCCGTGGAAAGACTTGTCGTTCATCAAACACAACCAACCAACCAAATTTCGGGTTGTGTACCAGCAGGAAGATATTGATACCGACTATCAGCTGGTTGAGCGGGTCATGTTGACGGGTGGCGCAGGCTCGGACGGCGTGTTTTATACGGGGTGCATTGATCGTGACCGGCAACCCGGCTACCTGCCACCCCTGCTACGGCAACCGTGGGTGTCAATCATTTCGGTTGACCCGTCACCAGCGAACTTTTGGGGTGTGATCTGGACTGTTGTCCAACCCGATCTCGGTTTGTATCACGTTGTGGACTTGGAACGAGTCAAACTAACCGCCGAAGAACTACTCGGCTTTGACCTGTCCACCGGCAGGTACACCGGAATTCTTGAAGATTGGGTGCAGCGGGCCGACACGATGGGATATCCGGTGTCGCACATCATTGTTGAGATCAACGCTGCCCAAAGGTTCTTATTGGCACACGATTTTGTGCGTCGCTGGCAAGCATCCCGTGAGGTGATGGTCATTCCGCATACGACCAGCCGCAACAAACTGGATGAGAACCTCGGTTTGGAAGCGTTGATCCCTCCGGTTGTCCGATCAGGGTCGCTTCGCCTCCCAACTTTGACCGCAAACTGGAAAACCCTCGCTCTGGTGGAGGAACTTTCGACGTGGACGAAAGATAAGAAGCGGGGAACCGACTTGGCGATGGCTCTCTGGTTCACGTTGTTGCACGCACCGAAGTTGACGGAACCGAAACTGCCACCCCGAATGTGGCGACCGTCGTGGCTCTAACAAAAGGTGATACACTAGGACTCTATGAAAACTTGTTCTAGGTGCAAAGTAGAAAAAGAAGAATCACAGTTCGGGCCGTCATCGTATGTACGGAAAGACGGAACACGAAACCTGTCGGCATGGTGCAAACAATGCGCAGTCATCGTCTCGACTGAATACCAAAAAAAGAACCCAGAGATGGCGCGAATTTGGAACCGTCGAAAGCATTACCGACGCAAGTACAACATCACCCAAGCCGAATACGACCAACTAGCCGCCGCACAAAACGGCGTGTGCGCTATCTGCAAAGAACCAGAAAGACACATCACACGAGGCGGCCACCTCAGTTTGCTGGCAGTAGATCATTGCCACAAAACAGGAAAAATCCGGGGCCTGCTATGCTTCGCGTGCAACACAGCTCTTGGCAAATTCAGAGACAACCCCGATCGGCTACTCGAAGCGCATCGGTATCTTTCCTTTTAGCAGGTCACTTCTGTTATCCTTAGGGGTAAGTTTGCCCTAAGGAGTCTGAGTGCGTTCCATTGAGGAAATCGTCGCGATATATAAAACCCGCCGACAGAACCTCGGCCCCGTTCACCAGCAGATGCAACAGGTCAGGGAACTTGCCGACGGCGACGTAGTGATCCCACTCTCAGAGCTTGACCGAAACGCCAAGTCGTCGGTGGCGAACTTGCTTGTTCAGGGTTTGGATCAGATGTCGATGCGTGTTTCGTCGACGATGCCGACCCCGTTTTTTCCGGCGTTGAAGGAAGGGTCGGAACGGTCGAAGGATTCGGCGGCTACCCGTAAGAAGGCGATGTTGAGTATCTGGGATCAGAACCGGATGAACATGAAGTTGCGTCGCCGCGCCCGCCATCTGCTCGCCTACTCGAACAGTCCGGTGGTGTTGAAGCCGGATTTCAAGACGTTGACTCCGAAGTGGCATATCCGTAACCCGTTGGACACGTTCCCTTGTCCGTCTGATGACATGGAGAATCCGGTTCCGTACGATTGTATTTTCACGTATCGGAAGCCGTTTTCGTGGCTGATTCAGAATTATGGGGCTTTGGTTGATGGCCGGTTGCGTGTCGGCAAAGTTGAGTACGACACCATGTTCACACTCATCGAGTATGTCGATGAGCATGAGTTGGTGTTGGGTGTGTTGGGTCAGCAGGACGATCCGTCGTTGACCCCGTTTGAACGGTCGGGTGCGGATGCTGTTGAACTGGAACGCATCCCGAACCGGACTGGTATGCCGTTGGCGGTTATTCCGCAGCGCATCACCCTGAACCGCCCGCACGGTCAGTTTGACGGTTTGCTCGGTATGTATTACACGCGCGCCCGGTTGCAGGCTCTCACCGAAATCGCTATTGAGCGAGGCATTTTCCCTGACGAATATTTGGTGGCTCGTCCCGGTGAGAACCCGGAGATTGTGCAGTTGGCTGACGGCAAGTCTGGTTTGTTGGGTGTTGTCAAGGGTGGCGATCTGCGTACTCAGCAGGTCAATCCGGGCTATAAGACCGAGCAGGCGTTGGATCGTTTGGAACGTCAGGAACGACTCGAAGGTGCTATCCCTGCCGAGTTCGGTGGCGAGTCGGCTACGAACATTCGTACTGGCCGTCGCGGTGAATCGGTGTTGGCAGCGACCGTGGATTTCCGTGTGCAGGAAGCACAAGAACTGTTCGCATCTTCCATGTTGGAAGAAGATCGTATTGCTATCGCGATCGAGAAAGCGTATTGGGGTGACACCAGCAAGTCGTTCTTTATCGCTGGGCGTGCTGCGGTCGGCAAGGTTGATTATGTGCCGAACAAGATTTGGGAAACCGACTTTCATTATGTG
>Ga0075458_10000104_pt1 | contig 25974 bp, 42 predicted proteins | sample DEB3_08_DNA_FD_77576 | JGI IMG/M metagenome (GOLD analysis project Ga0075458, IMG submission 77576) | Aqueous microbial communities from the Delaware River and Bay under freshwater to marine salinity gradient to study organic matter... | ecosystem: Environmental > Aquatic > Marine > Coastal ... | reverse complement strand
CCGTTGGAATTGATGCAAATTTGGCTAATAAAGTAGCAGATACAGCAGAAAGGGCAATTACTTCAGCCATTGTTGCAGAGGCTACTGGCGGCGATGCCGGTGACGCAATTCTCAATACGCTAGTGGCAGCAGGGGTTAGCGCCGTAAGAAATGAAGTAACAGACATTGTAAATAACATTACCGCTGGAACGGCACCATCAGATATTGAAGATGCTGAGATTGGGGCGGCAATGACTGAAGCTGTTACCCAACCCCAAGAAACTCCTATTGTTGCGCCGCAACAACCAGAGGTAGTTGCATCTCCCGCGCCAGAGCCAGAGGTAGTTGCTTTGCAACCCATTCCTGCTGGTTCCGTTACTCCAGAGGAAATTATCTCTGCGATACAGCCTGAGCCCGTGGTTCCAGAGCCAATCGTGACGGAAGAGGCTGTTGTTCCACGTGAAACAATGGGTGAATTACTGCCGGAAGAAGAGCCTGCCGTAGAACTGCCATTGGAAGAAGAGTTACCTGAAGAGCAACCAATTCCAGAGGCCATGCCGGAGGTTGAGCCTGAACCCGTATTGCCTGAAGAGGGCATGGCAGAGGAAGAGGCTGCGCCAGAGGAAGAGCCTGCGCCGGAGGAGCCTATGCCGGAAGAATCCGCTATTGGCGATCAGGAAGTCTTGGATGCTCTGGCCGAAGAAGATACGGGTGAAGGTGCTGCGCCGGAGGAAGGTGGCGGCGAAGAGGTAGCGCCTGAAGGAGAGGAAGTGCTGCCTGCTGAAGAGCCTACCGAAGAAACGCCTGAAGAAGAGCCTGGCACCGAGCGTCAGCCAACAGAAGCCCCGTCTAGCCTAGACAAGTTAATTGCATCATTGTTGTTAAGTGAACAAGGTGGCGGAGCGGGATCACAAAGACGTTCAGTAACGCAAGAATCTATATCACCACGTGAGATAAGTGGTTCAGTTACGGGTATTATTGGCAAAAAGCAGCCCATGTTTAGCGGTGATGAAGATGAGCAAAGTGCCGAGTGGAACCGTAGATCATTAAGACTTCGTAAAGTGTTAGGACTCTAATATGAAAACAATGGCAATGCTTTCTGGTGGCGGTACTGGTAGTGCCCATGAACTCGCTGAAACGATCCGTAGGCTTGGCAGGGGTCGAGATACTGTCCTAGCGCACATTACCCCTGAAGAGGCGGAGCTTCTTCGTCGGATTGGTGGTAGCGGAAAGCCCAATCCGAATACTGGATTGCCTGAGTTTCAAGATGAAGGCTTTGACTACTCTTACGAAACTCCAGAAGAGATTAACCAGCTTTATCAATCTTCTGCTGATTTTGTTCCTGAATATGGAACCACGCCAGATTACAGCGCGATGTTTGGCGGAGCGATTGAGCCTGCGGCACCGGAGCAACCACAAGCTACTGGCATTGATTTTATGCGGGAACAGGCGCAATTACCCGCTGAAATGCGTGGATTGCCTGCTGAACGTCCTGCGATTAGCGGAATAGAGCTTCCGGCACCGACAGAGCCTACGGTTAGTCAACGTATTGAGGATGTTTTGCGTGGCGCTAAAGAAACGGCTGACAAATATCCTACCCTTACCCGCTTGGGAGGCGCTGGTGCATCAGCATTAGGACAGGCTTTGCTGGCACGTAGAGGCCGCAGGGAAGCCGAGGCTATGGCTGGCCGTGAACGCGCTGCTGGCGCACCGTTCCGTACTGCTGCACAGGAAGCTACGGCCAGGGCATCTGCTGGTGGCATGACCCCGCAGGAGCAACGTGCATTTGAGGCGGCGCAAGCTAGGGCGCGGCAGGGATTAAGCCAGCGCAACATTGCTACCGGCAGTGCAGCGGCAGGAATCCAGGCTGGACAACGCGCCAGAGCCACCAGTGAGGCTAGAGCAAGGGCTATGGCAGAGGGTATGAGAGCCGCTGGTATTGCCGATCAATACGAGGCCAGAGCGTTGCAGCTTCAGTTGGCGCAAGATAAAGCACTTAGCGATATTTTGGGCGAAGTTTTAAGCCGTGAGTTGACTGCTTCTACCCGCCAACAAGCGCCTGCTCCGAGAGGATAAATATGAACGGTGAACAAGATCGACTCCCTGCTCTTTTGGGTGGTGTTTACGGAGCAACAGATATTGCAAGTCGAGGTGTTGCTGCCAGGAAGGAAATTCCTGCCTTGCTGCAAGAAAGCAGTAAAGCCAAGGAAGAGGCTGAGATCAGCAAATTTCAGGCTGAACAAGGTGTCCAGCGGCGTGTTGCTGACGTAGAAAAAGGTATTGCTGAGAAGTCTAGGGTTGCTGCCAGTGAGTTAGAGGCTGGTATTAAACCGTATCAGGAGTTCGTGCAGCCTGAATACAAAGCCTCTGATTATGCCGCTAACGCTGCTGCACGGCTCTTTACTGGCTTAATGGTCGGTGGCATCGCAAAAACATCGGCTATTGGACAGCTTAAAGCCATCCGTGACATGCAGAAAGCCGAAGATCAAGGGCTGCGTGAGGAGTTTACTGCCGCCAAGATTCGGTTTGATGAAGGTGAGAAGGCTCGTAAAGACTTCAATGACAACCTGAAACAGCGGTTTGACCGCATGATGAAACTGCTTTCTACGGATAGAAATGCGGCACTGGCAGAGGCCAAGATCATTGAATCCAGCCTTGGTGAAGGTGCTATCCGCGCAAACATCCGCGCTGGCAATCTTCAAAAGGCTGCGGATCAATTCAATAAGTTTTCAGATACTGCTGACAAATTGCAGATTGCAAGAGAACAAACCAGAGCAAAAACAGATGCTGCTATTGAGGTCGCTTTGGCGAAGGCTGCGGCAAAAGGTGAAAGGCCAGAAAAACCGATTACTTTGCCTTCTGGAATTGAAAAGAAACTGGAAAATGTTGGCAGCACTAGGGTTTCAATGGCTCGTATGTCGCAGTCTGCCAAGCCTCAATATTTTGGTATTGCACCAACAGATGCGGTTGCGAACGCGGTCGTTTCTGGGGTTGAGAAGGGATTGCCGGTTGGTGACGTAGTAAATTCTGTAATTAAAACGGCACCAAAAGTCAATGCAGAAACTGTTGGCTGGTGGAAGGACTATCAGGAATATGTTTCAAAAGTTAGAAACCTTTTGTTTGGTGCAACGCTCACTGGTCGTGAGGCAGATGATTTCAGGAAATTTACAATTAGCCCCGCAACAGACCCTGCGATTGCAATGGATTATTTGAACAAACAAATGCAATTAGTAAACAATGCAGTTGCTAGAGAGCGAAGTAAAGCGATTGCATTGAGAATACCTGCTGACGTTATTGATGCTTATGTTGGATTGCCTGAAGAATCGCTGGCACCAAAATCATTTAAATCAGTAGATGAATTAGATGCTGCTGCTGCTAGGGGCGAAGTTAAAAAAGGTGACAAAGTAACTGTCGGCGGTCAAACCGGAACTTATCAGTGAGGTATTAAATGGCTTTTGTTGCTGACCAACCTGAAGAAAAAAAGGGATCGTTTGTTCCCGACAAATCTTTAGTTGAGCAAATTCCAACGGAGCAGCCTGGATTTACGCCGGAAATGAAAGCTGCCGCCGCAGCTCGGCCAACGCCTGAAAAGCCCTCAGTATTTGAATCTGCTTTGCAAGCCGCTAGTGCTGTACCTGTATTGGGTGGCGCAGCAAGGGGCGCTCAGTTACTTACAAAGGGCGGAAGGCTTGCGCCGTATGCGGCTAGAGCCGCAGAACTTTTTATACCTAAAACTGGTGCGGAGCTTTTATTGCGTGGGGGCGGGGCCGCCGCTGGAGGTGCTGCGGCGCAAGCAGTTAGCAATGTGTTACCTGAAGATACTTCTAGGCTTGGCAGGATTGGCGCTGAGTTTGCCGCAGGAATGGCTGCTGAACTGCCGTTTGGTGCTGCGCGTCAAGTAGGCCGTGCTTTGCGGCCCTTGATGCCTGGTGGAGTTGAGAGGGCCGCTGAACGAGTTACTCGCCGACTGGAGCCTGAAGCCATTACAGCATTGCCTGAGGCCGCTGAGAAACGCACTTCTGTAATGAGGCAGATGCAAGAGCGTTTGCGTGGTGCGCCTTCCGCTGAGCCGGTTGATGTTACTGAAATATCCAAGATTCTTGGAACTGAGGCGCGTGGAATCCGTGCTGGTGGCAAAGAGCTTGGGGAAAGATTAGCGCAGGCATCTGAGCAACGGCTGGCGAATATTAGTGCGCCGAGGTCAGAAACTGAGATTGGCGAAGAAGCTAGACAGTTAATTAACACTAGGCTTGATGAACTTAAAGCTGCTCGTCAGGCCGCGGTAAAAACCAATAAAGATGCTGCCTTTAATATGGCTAGAGAAGCCGAAGTTGCTGGCTCTAGGATCAACAACACAGAGTCCTTTAAGGACGCTGAAATGGCTCTGAAGGCCATGAAGGTTGACCCGCAAACAAAGCTGCCAATAGCTACGGGCGATCTTTCTGGCGCTATTGATAAGGTAAGGCGAGAGCTTACAGGCATTATTTTTGACCCTACCACTGGAGAAACAAAGAAGATTGGCGTTTCATTCCAGAAACTAGAGAACCTACGCCGTGAACTTGGCGATGCTGCTGGTGGCGTTCCGGCAGAAGGATATGCCGCGCTTGGACAGCAACAGGCTGGACGTTTAAAGACGCTTGTAGAAAACGTGATGAAAGAGTTTACTGGAGGCACGTTTGATGCGGAAACCAGGACGGTTACTGGCGGCGCTTTTGAAAAATATCTACGTGATTATCAAAAGGCATCAGAGCCGATCAACAGGTTCTCTACGGATTTTGGACAAAAAATTCTTGGGAAACAGAGGATTGAAACTGGCGAATTTAAAACTGATCCGTTGGCGATTCCAAAAGCCATATTTTCCAGCCCTAAAACTGTACGGGATTTTATTGAGTTGACTGGCGGTAATGCCGCTCAAGTTGAGGGTTTTGCAAGAAACTATGTAAGTCAACAATTACTTGGCAAAAATCCAAAACAAATTGAGACATTTATTAAGGCGAATCAAGGATGGCTGTCTGAGTTTCCAAATATCAAATCTGATTTTTCACAATATGCAAAGAAGTTGGCTCAAGAACAAGGTGTTCAGCAAAAGATTGCAGCAAGAACTGAAGAACGTGCCGGTAGATTCGAGCTTGGTCGAGGCCAGCAAGAACAGGCCGACGCATTTAAGGCGCTAGTAAAGACTGGCGGCTCTCAGGCTATGGAAGCCGCTGGCAGAACGCTAGGTAAAACACCTGAAGGTAAGCAGGTATTCCAGCAGGGTATTAGAGACATTATTGGCACTGAACCTGTTGGCGGTCTTGAGCGCACATATCGAGACAAAATACAGCCTGCGATGAAGGCAAGTGGCCTTTACACGCCGGATGAGCAGAAATTCATTGATGATGCTGTAAGACAGATCACGGCGGTTCAAGAAGGTGTTATGCGAGCTGTTTCCAGAGCCTCGCAAATACCTGGCGCAGAAAGTAGCGAGAGGGAATTAGCTAGATTGGTACGAGAAGAAGTCAACCAAATGAAAGTTGGCGGTGTAGTTTCTGGAGGCATGCTTTCTACAATTGCAGGTACTATGGCTGCGGTTGGAATTGATATTCCTATGCCGGGATCACTAGCAACTGGTGTTGCAGGGCTGTTTGGTGGCGGTTATGCCATTCCAAGATATAAAAATTACTTAGATAACATCAGAGCCGCCGTTAGCGATATTGTTACTGATCCTCAAAAGCTAAAACAGGTAATGAGCAAGCCCGTTCAAGAACAGGAACGTATGATTGCCAAAATGATCCGGCAAGCAGTTGGAACTCAGATTGGCGTTGAAACCCCTGAAAGGACTGAAAATGCCCCTGATTAAAGGTTACAGTAAGGAATCTGTAAGCAAGAATATTTCCAAGGAAATGAAGCGTGGCAGGCCGCAGAAGCAGGCTATTGCCATTGCCCTGAGTACTGCACGTACTGCCAGGAAAATGAGGAAAGGAAAGCGGTAATGGACTACGATATGATGACGGATGAGGCCAAGATTTCTCTTAGCCGAGAAAAGCGAGAGAAATCACGTTCGTCTGAGGGTGAGGCGGAATCATACCGTTCACCGATGAAGGCTATGGATCGTATGCCGATGGGCGTTAGGTTTAAGCGTGATAAACGTGGAAGCCGGAAGATGGAACGATGAAGAAGAAATCAAAGGGGCTGAGTCCAGAACTAGAGCAGGCTGTAGCTACTCTGCTAAAGCAGGTAATGGAAGATGAAACTGCATCACTAACTGATAAGACAAAGGTTCTGGATAGGGCGTTAAAACTAGAGCAAATCAAACAACGCGCTATCGACGATGAGTATGGTTCTGGATTTTATTCCAGCGACGAAGATGATGAAGATTAAAAATTTATCAACGGAGAGTGAGAGGACTAATGATGGACGGGGCTGTGTTGAAGATGATTCGAGTTGCACTGGAAATTATGTCTATGCGGTCGTTGACTGTTTTGGCAATGGCTATGAGTTTCCTGCTGGCATGTTGGGTGATGTGGATGCCTACGTGGGAGAGGATGGCAATGGCTTCGTTCTTTGCCGTTTGTGTTTATTTACCGTGCATTAATTGGGAAAGGAAGCAAAATGAAGCTGTCAATCAAAAAGACTGAAATGTATATGAGTCCTGACAAAAGCCCCCAAAGCAATCGCCGCCCTGCTGGTGAGGCTTATCGGAACGCTACTGTCACCGATACCTTTGGCATGGGCAAGCCTACCCGCACCAATCCTGTTGGCGGATTTATGGGTATGCAATGTTTTTCTGGTTCGCCGGATCAGCGCCTGAGTCCGACAAGCAAACCTGGCAATGCAGGCGGTAAGAGGATTATCTAATGGGCATCATGGCGTTTACTCCGCAAGGCAACACGGTCACGTTTACCGCTGCCGTTTCTGCGCCTACTGCTGTGCAGGCCGTTTCGTCAACGATTGGTGGAACTCAGTATCGCGTTCACAACCTTGGCAATGTAGCGGTTTACATGGGTTTTGGCGCTACTGCTAATGCCGCAGAAACGATGGCAAATGTAACCGTTACCGGATCGACAATCAGTCTGATGCCGAACTCTGTTGAAGTGTTTACGTTTAACGCAAATCAATACTTCACTGGCGCTACTGCATCTGGAACTGCCGTTGTAAATGTTACCCCTGGGGATGGCGTGTAATGCTACGTACCGCTGGCGGTATCACTGTCAATCAGACCACAAACTTTGCTGGTTACTACGGGTCTTTTTACAGTAGCTTAGATCAAACCGATGGTGTGACTCCACACCTGATGTTTTGTGAAAATACCGCTGATGCTGATGGCGTTACGATGGAATTAGGTGATGAGGCCACCAAAAGCCAAATCACCTTTTCCCATGCTGGAACTTACAACATCCAGTTTTCCGCGCAATTTCATAACACTGGCGGCGGAGGTTCCGGTAATACTGTAAATGTCTGGTTCAAACTCAATGGTAATAACATTGATAACTCAGATACTAAGCTAACTGTTCCATCAAATGCACCGTATGTTGTTGCCGCATGGAACTTTGTGATTAGCGTTGCTGCTGGTGATTACGTTGAAATTTCATGGTTTACTGACAATTCAAACATAATCATTGAGCATGAAACTGCAAATGCAACACATCCTGCAATTCCTTCTGTAATCATAACTGCGGCACAAATTCGATAATCATGCCTGCAAAAACTCAAAACGTATCATCCAGACTATCTTCACACGAAGCTGTATGCGCCGAGCGATACGCACAAATAAACGCCCGCTTGAGGCGGATAGAGGCGATATTGCTTAAAACCGCTGGCATTATGATTGTTGCGATTGCAGGTGTGATATGGGCCTCGATAGCAGTCAAGTAGACGAAAAGCAAGAATCGGCAAAAGAAGTTGCCGGTAAGACTATCGGTAAGATGGGTCAACGTGCCCGCCTCGCCCAGACGCTAAAGGGTTTGAAGAAGTAGTCATGGCCGTAAGAAAACAAAAAGCGCCGGTAAAAACTGCTCCGCAGGAAAGCCCTGTTGACAAGGTTATAGGCTTGATTAAATGGGTCGATAATCCGTTTAAACTTTTTACGCTATTGGTTATTTCTACTTTCTTTTTTGTTGGATTCTTGGCTTGGGAAAGCAGGGACGTTATCAAGCCTGCGATTACTGCCAACGATAAGCTGGCGTCTTTAAAGTCTGAGTCTGAACTTATTGATATATCCAATGCGTTAATCAATGAATCCGGCGGTGAAGTTGCAGTTGTTCACCAAGCCAATCTGATGATTAACAAAAGAACTACCATATTGGCTGTAGACAAAAACGGCAGGAATAAATCTGTCGAAGGAACGGTCAGCAGTATATTTAATGAAAGCCCCGGCAGGAACAAGGCAGTAGTCGCCATGCTGAATGGTGAAGTTCTGTGCGAGGATTTCAAGCCTTCCTCAAAGGTAGGCGAATGGTTTGTGAAGAATGAAGTAACTTTTGTATGCCGAGGTTCCATACCGCCTGAAATCGGCAAGCTGGTTGGATACATTAGCGTAGGGTTTAAAAAGGCACCTGCCGATATAAATTCTATGAAAGTGGTACTTAACCAAGCGGCAGCAAAAATGGTGAAATGAAATGATTCCTATCCCAGCACTTCTTTCTGTCGGTGCCAAACTTATCGACAAGTTCTTCCCTGATGCACAGGCTGCGGAACAGGCAAAATTGAAACTGCTGGAAATGCAGCAAAACGGAGAGCTTGCTCAACTGAACGCAGATGTAACCGAGCAGCATGAGCTTACCGAGCGCCTGAAGGCTGACATGGGCAGCGATAGCTGGCTGTCGAAGAACATTCGGCCCATGACCCTTGTGTTCATCCTCGTCACTTATACCGTATTCGGCCTGATGTCTGCATGGGATATTGAGGTCAACAACAACTATGTCGAGCTTCTTGGAACTTGGGGAATGGTCATCATGTCGTTTTATTTTGGTGGCAGGACGATGGAAAAAATAGTAGATATGCGTAAAAAGCAATGAAGAAATGCCTATCTTGCGGTTTTGATAAACCGTTAATCATGTTTAGTCCTGATTCAAGACTAAAAGACGGCCGTCAAGGAAGATGCAAATCTTGCTATGCAAAAATAATGAAAGAGCGCAGGAAACTAAATCCTCAAGCGCATAGGGACGCTGTTAAGCGAAGTGTGCAGAAAAACTACGACAAGAAACTTGAAAGAAATAGAAAATACAGAGTTTGCAACCCAGAAAAAATTGCAAAGTGGAAGCGCAATGACAGGCTGCGAAACAAAGCGAGAATATTATCTGATAACGCAAAACGAAGAAGTCTTATTCGCGTAGAAACTGACAAAAATATTATTCAGGTCTATGCGCTTAGAGACTTTTATACAGCTATGTCTTTAGGTGAAAGGTTCCATGTTGACCATATAATACCGTTATCAAAAGGCGGTAAACACGAATTTGAAAATTTGCAAATAATCCCCGCAATAGATAATTTGCGAAAAGGCTCTAATCTTTAATATCAGGCTCAATAATGACCACTCCGCTCTCCGCCAACTTTACCCTTGAGGAACTGACGCGCTCCGAGGCTGCTGACCGCAACGGCTGGGATAATACGCCCAATGAGCAAGAGATTGAGAACCTGAAGCGCCTTGCCGCCTTGATGCAGCAGGTTAAGACTGCGGTGGGCGGCAAGCCAGTGATGATTAACAGTGGCTTCCGGTCAAAGCAGGTGAACGACTCTGTTGGCAGCAAGGATACCAGCCAGCACCGGCTAGGCTGTGCTGCGGATATTCGTGTGCCAGGCATGAAGCCCCGTGAGGTAGTAGAAGCCTGCATTGCGGCAAATGTACCGTTTGACCAGATCATCCTTGAGTTTGATTCATGGACACATATCTCTGTGCCTAGCCTGCCTGGAGCGCAGCCGAGAAACTCCAGACTGATTATTGATAAGCAAGGAACCAGACCATATGCCTAAGAAGTCTGTAAGCCTGTCTATTGGGCGTGGCGAGAAACTGCCTGTAAGCCGTGGCGCTGGCTTGACTGCCAAGGCTTTTAGACAATCTGCCAGAACTGCCAAGAAACGCTAAGTGTCCTCCCGCGAGACTCTCCCCTCGCGTCCTTTGCCCCCGCTGTGTGCGGGGGTTTTTTTATGCCACGATCCTTAACTCTGCCGCCAGAATACTTGCATCCTCTTCGGTAGTAGTGCCTGTCCTTACGCGCTCCAGAATCTCCATAAGGTCTTGCAGGCGCTCCTCCTCAAGCTGTGCCTGCTGCTGCCAATCAGCACCGTCAGACATTGCACGGCTCCTCAGTAGATACAAGTTGACCCTCGAACAGATAGGTACCCATGTGTCCAAGCTGGCACCAAGGAGCCGCATATACCTTTCCGCCATGATCTCGGTAATGCTTGCAGAAGAAGTAATCTTCTGACAGCAAACGATTTGTTTCAGGGCAGACCGGCACCTGGAAGAAGTTATAAATCTTCTCCCCTGCTGGCATGTGGCTCATGTCATTTGAGTACTGGTCAGTGTATTCACGCATTTCCTCAAACACCTTGCGCTTGACCAGCATAAAGCCCGTGCCAATGGCATAGACCTCCAGTGGCTGATCTACCGGAACAATCAGATTGTCTTTATAGCCAACAGTGTTGACTACAAAGCTGCCGGTAAAGTTTTGCAGGTTATCCTTGCCTTTGCTGACTGCATCCCTGACAGACTGCCAGTTAATTTCCTTCTTCGGATACAGGCCGCCAATCAGGTCAACGTCTGCTTCCAGCATCTTGATAACGTCTTGTGGCCGGAACTTGATGTCAGCGTCGATCCAGAACAGGTAATCAGCGTCACCCTTCAGGAACTGGTAAGCCAGGTTGTTCCTTGCCCTCTGGATAAGACTTTCATTGAACATGAAATTACAGATGGTTTGATGCTCTGCCTGTGTCAAAGCGCCGACCAGACCAAGCAACGATTGCACATAAACGCCTGTGCATTGGCCTCCGTACATAGGCGAACCTATAAATATTTTTTTTCCTTTATTTTTAGACATTTTTCCAAGTCCTCCGCGTTCTTATGTTGCTTATTGTTTGACGACAAACATTCCAGCAATCAGAAAGCTCTAAATCAGATTTTCCTTTTTCTATTTCAGAACGAATACATTGAACAGTAGATTTATTTAATTTTGCCATTGGATTTTTCTCTCCTTTAGTGCTGCGGCCTTTTTTAGCCATGTCCTCAAGATTTTGTTTTTGCGTTCCAAGAAAAAGATGGGATGGATTAACGCAATAAACGTTGTCGCAGATATGACAAACATACATTCCTTTTGGTATAGGCCCAACAAAAGTCTCGTATGATGCTCTATGCGCCAGAAGTTTTCTGTTATGAGAAATTATTTCTCCATATCCTCTTACCTGAGTGGCACCCATCCAAATCCAGCATCCAGATTCAGTTACGCGCTCAATTTTTTGCTCTATTCTTTGTCTTGTAATCGGCAATATCTTAGCCATAGTGTCCTCTAGTTGTAGGTGGGGCGTGTCGCAAACGTGCGCCCCGTCAACGTCCTAACTATCCGGCATTGCGCCAGATTCCGCTTGCGACTGCGGGGGCAAAACCTCGCCATTGATTAACTTCAGCAAATCAGGCCAGCGCATAACTGCAAGCGATTTCTCTCCATCAGCCCTCATAATTACCACGGGGGTCTGGTTTGGCTTGCATGAACGCTCTGCCTGATCCATCCATTCATAGACTGCTATCTTACGGCGGCGCTTGCATTCCAGCAGGAACTGGCCTAGCAGCAGGTCGCCTTCATCCTTGACCTGATACTGGTTGAGATTGCGCCTGACTTTGTGGCCTGTGACCTCAAAGATTTCAGCGGCAATCTCTCGCTCGTAGCCTGCCCCACGCTGCCTGGATAGCTTAGACATCAGAAAATAGCTTTCATTTCTTTATGCCTTTTTTTATGGCAAACCTGACATAGCCAAACTATGTCTAAAGGTTTTCCGTAATCTTCATGGTGAGCAAGAGATTTTTCATTTCCGCATTTAACGCATGGCGATTTAATAATTGATCCTTTGATAATTGCCCTTCTAACTGCATTGTGGGCAGTTTGCCTGCGAGTATCTTCTGCCCTCCAAGCCCTATTAACATCGGTACGCAATTTAATGCGGTGAGCAAGTTTTGCTCTTTGACGGTCATATTTTCTGATGCGATCAATGTTTTCATCCCGATGTTTTGTAACGTCAGATTTTGTGCATGTCTTGCATTTGTTAAGGTGTCCGTCAGCCATTTTCTTGTGCTTATAAAATTCGGTTAATGGCTTGACGGACTCGCACTTGAAACATTTTTTTGAACTGGTCATGCCTCGCTCCTGTGCAGGGTAACGCGACCATTATAGACCAGTTCTAATTAAAAGGGATATCCTGATCGTCAATGCGTTTAGCAGGGATAGGATTGACGTTACCATTGTTCTCCTGCGCTGGCCTCCAGTTATCTTCCTTCAGGCTAATCAAAACACCTACGGCTGACTCCTTAGTCCATCCTGCCAGCTTGATGATCTCTCCGGCAGCGTAGGCACGTTCTACGCGCATTTCTCCCTTCCAATCAGGGCCAGCACCCTTCTTCCGCTGATTGGTTAGCAGTACTCCTGTTCCTTCCTTGCGTTCGCGTTCCATGTTATTCCTTGGTTGATTGTTCGATTTTATCTGCAAAAGTTTTGAAACGATCCTTGAAAACGATTAAGCGATCACGGAACGTATAAGACAGGTCGGACGCCTCTGCCTCAGTTAAGGTAAAGCAGACCTCATCGCCATCATCTTCAAAACTTATTGTTCCCGTATATTCTTTTTTGTATTTGTTGTAGTTAAGATAAACCGTCTTGAGTTTCATTTTGCCCTCTCGATGAGATAGTAGGATGCAAACCGCTTGCCGTTACGCTCTTTCATCACCTTGTGAATCTTATGACCATCATTGCGTAAGTCATTGATCCTGGATGCCAGCCTGAAGCAGCCAAACTTCTTCAGTGCATCCATCGGCGTAATTGCATTGCCCTTCGCCATGTAAGAGAGGATTTCATTGTTTTGGCTCATCGTTTCCTCCCTTAATGTCGGCAAGCACCTTGGCAATACCGCGCTCCATTACCTCAAACAGCACCTTGCTTTCGGCAGAGATTGTTTCCATGATGAAACTATTGACTTCCGCCAAGGCATTGAGCTTTGCTTCTTTCTCGGCAGCAGAAAACTTCTTGCTACCGGCAATCTTGCCAGCCATGTCCAGATAGCCAGCAACCCATTCCTCGTTATTCGGATACTTGGCATAGGCATCCTTTGCGCCTGGCACCATAAACACAATGCCAGCAGGGGCTTGGGTAGGCTTGGTTTCCTCAATGGCAACCATCGGCGTACGCCTTGCCTCTGGAATAGTCTCGACTTCCATTTCGTCCATCATGCCTAGTCCACAATGTGCAAGCACGGAACGGCGGATAGCCTTGGTAGTAGCCTTGAGGTAGGCATTAGCCAAACGCTCACCAGACAGGCTAGAAACGTCCACAGCGCCCTGGTTCTCGCTCACCCTACCGTCGGCACCAGTGCAGCGCACGGACACAACGTAGATGCCATCTACGCGCTCCCTGTGGGTAATCTGTGTGGACAGCTTATGGATACTGCAAAGCTGTTGTGTAGCCCCTGCATTAGCGTACAGAATCTGCTTCCCGTTCAGGGTCAGCAGGTCGAACGGCTTGGCAGCCGGATCAAGACCTACCTGCTTGCAGCGATACAGGTAGTAATCGCGCTTCTGGCCTTCTGACAGGCCGGATAGATCGCCACGAAGGACGATTGAATCTTGAATCTTGGGGTCTAGGACTGCGCCCTGTGGCGCAATGGATACTACATTTTCCATGATAGCCTCTCTTTAATTAGGAATCGGATAACTACTTAACTAAAAACCTACGACTACCTTGCTGTTCTACTACGAAGTTATTAAATATATCAGGCATTGCGTTCTTAAACAACTCTTGTGAAAACCGTTTACTTGGTTTCGATGTTTTCCATGTTGCCAGCACGGTTCCGTCAACGCTAACCAACTGGCCTGATTCCATCATGTATCCCTGAATACGCTTTTGCAGGGTCGCTTCATCCTTCTCCAGTGCGCTGATTTGCGCCTTGATTGCAGCCAGACGCATACAGTCATGCTCAAGCTCCTGAGTAGCAATCAGGTTGGTGCCATTGTCCTGCCGATACACCAGCTTGGCAGCATCACCCATCGTATCGGGGTCAAAGCTACGTGCCTGGATGCGCCCCCAGAACTCAGCCATTTCCTTAATATGGATGCCCATCATGTCTGGGCTGAACGTCTGCGGATAGCCTACGATCTCCTGCCCACCAAAGCAGACCACCAGCACTACAGACTCAATCTGATGCACGGTAGCCTCATGCAAGCACTGTACACGGTAGCCAATGTCGATCTGGTCAGTACCATCGTCACCATACTTCTTGCGCTGGTGAACACCCAGGTTCTTGACCTCATACAGCGTCTTGCCATCGGCGCTGATGTAATCGAAGTGGCTTGCAAGGAATGACTCTCGAGGGTGGTAGAGCGCATAGTCTGCATCCTTGAACTCAATGCGATTGCGCCTGGCATACTCGCGCATGATTGGCTCCTGCATCACCAAGCCCATCTGCACAGCCTCAACGTCACTTAGATCATCCATTTCCTTCAGGCCGATCTTCTCAGCGTAAACCTCGCCACCTCTGCCTTCTACGAAACGTCTTGCATCACCAGACCAAAGTGCCTTGTTCCTGACTTCAGGGGTAAAGTCGCTCATAGGGGTGCCCTCTCGATATCGTTAAGATTGATTGCTGTTTTAGGCTTTCTTTCCAGCCTTTTTTTGTCTTTCTCTGTTCCAGTAGTTACTGCGCTTGGTATAGCTGCGCTTGCTCTTTGCAGGCTTTCCAGGCTTGGAAACGGCCATGATTCGGGTAACACGGTCATTGTCGGAAACTCGCTTCATAGTTAGGAATACAGCAACCACAATAAATACGATAACACAAACAACCATTAGAATGTCAACGGTTTGCATCAAGTTCTCCAGATAAAGTTTTTAGGGTGTGTCACCTGTTCTTTGATGTTGCAGCAGTCGCACTTCTTGACCCTCCAGTGTACGGGTTGATCGGTAATCTTGCCGCCCAACATTCCTGCACAGCGAACACAGATCGCTTCGTAAGACATTGGTTGATTGATAGCTGAGGCATGGCCAGGATTGTCGTAATTATTACGCATTAAAAGGTCTGTCATTTAATCTCCATCCGTTCAATAGCAGCGGCGCAGTCTTTATATGGTGCTAGGTTAATGTTGCTTACGCCATTCGGAAGGTTTATGCACACCTTAACCGCCTCGGACTTGAGGTGTTCTCCGTATTCGGTCAGGGCTGCTAGGAATTTGGCACGGTCAACGCATACTTGCGTTCCAATGCCAAAGCCTATCGTTTCGGAATACTTCTCCCACAGTTCATCAATCTTTGTCATGTAAGCCTCTGGGTGTGATGTTCCGTAAACAAGGGCGTTTTTAATGCGCTCAGTCAGTTCATCGGCTTTGGTCATGGTTGCTCCAATTTGGCGAGGGCATTATTTAGTTCGCATTTTGCGTGGTGTCCGCCTCGGGTTTCGCAGCAAAGTGTCCTCCCTTGCTCGTCACGTTCTGCGTGTATTTCCTCCGCCGCCACCACCAAGTCCCTGATAGCTTCGGCGTGGTTGACAAGCAGGGCATCCATTTGCTGAACGTAAGAGAATCTCTTGAATGGATTGACTTCGTTTTTGATTGCGTCAAGTAACTCTGTCAGCTTATCGGGGAAGGTCATTTAACCTCCTTGAGCAGTTCAAATAACCGTGTCGTTGCAATTTCGGTGTTATGTCTGCCTTTAACATCCCGCAGATTTCGTATTGCGTCCACCAGACGCTTGTTGAGGGATTCGGCGGCTTCGGCGCGAGTCTGCCAACATTGGTTCGGTGGGCAGCAATCATCAATGCCACAGGAATCGCAGGTCTGGCAAAATAAATGATTTCCTTCCTCTTTCCATTGTTTTAAGAGTGTGGTTGCGTTATCCCGTTCCTCCGTCACCCGCTTGAGTTCGGATTGCAGGGTGTCGATGTAGTCAGCTACGTGCGTAAGATTACGATTTCCAAACAGCGTCATAGCCACGTTGCTTGGCTCCACCGGCACCGGCTGGCTGTCGAGGCGCTTGAGGCGTTCTAGGCTGGCGAGGATGGCGCGGTTCGTTGGCGTGTATTCGTTAGTGCACTCTGAAAGCGCCACTATCTGTTCATCAATCGTCGGCTCGTTCATAGCTTTTTCCAATGAATACCAAGAATCAATCGCTGCATTGTTCTGTAAAACCAGCAGGGTATTGATTGAGTGTTTACCTGAAATGACCAATCACCATTGAAACACCATGCAGCAATATATTTTGGTGTCCGCAATAGTTTGTAATCAAGCGGCTCGCTCATTTCCACCTCCAGCACTTCATCTTGCCATCTTCCATGACAAATACGGTCATCGCCCCATTTACGTCTGGCAGTCGGCAACTAGACACAATGCTTGCTTCACTGGCTGCTACCTTGTCCTGATCTGCAATCGCGTTTAACGACCACAATCCCCAGGCAAACATAGCGGTAATAGTTCCGGCTAAGAAACCAGTTATTAAATGGTTCCGTATCCTCTGTTTCGTCACGACCACATGCTTCTGCATGATTCCCCCTAGTTAGGATGCTGCGGGTTTAAAAAAATCTATCTCTCAACATCATCGCCAGTGTTCCGCCAACAAACACCGTTTATTACTTTTCTGCCTGTATTCAAACAAAGTATTTTTAGAAAGTTTCTCATACCTCTCCACTAATCCTTTGCTGATTAGCCTACGCAAACAACCGTACACCTGGCGCTTATCAATACCCACTGCTTCGGCTATGTCATCTGCACTTCGTTTACCTGACTTGATCGCTTGGTAAACAGCTTCTTGAGTTCCTATTTTTACATTCATATATTTTTTTAAACTTTATTTTTTTCTTTATATCTCTGCTTGGCCTCTGCTAACCGCTGCTCGAATGACTTAGCCTGCTTACCTGTCCTGAAGCTAGGCGGGATTGAGTTTTCAAAATACCAGGATTTATTAACCCAATCCCACTTTGCTCCGGCTCTCTTTGCTGATTCCCTGTGTTTGAAGTCTATATTTACAAACACCCTAATCATTTTTCCTAATCTCCTACATTCACACATAGTCAACGGCCCCACGTATATATGTGGGGTTCCTCAAAAATTGAGGGAGGCTCTCGTTTCCGGTTGCAACGCCGAGATATTCTCAGCAACGGACACCATGCCGTTTAATGCAGCGTCTATTCGCTTGGTCGCCTCTACCGACGCGAGGGGCGGGCCTCACCCCCGTGTTTGCTACTAGCTAGGAAAAAGAAAAAACCATACGGCTTGGGTTTCAGGTCGCGGTTATGATGGGCGCAGAACACAGAATGTCGCACATCAAGACCGAAACCCAATGCGTATGGTTTCTCTGTGTTCCACGCTCCACCGCTGAAGCGACCTGTCTTTTTCACAGGCAATGGAATTCTGCCACCGAAAAATAATTAAGTCAAAAACTTCATGGGGCGCAGCTTGTTCTGCTTCAGCCATTCCCTACAAGCCTCAGGGGTATTCAGTCCTTTAGCCTTCGCACCCGCGTTAGCCTGGCGGCGATGGTATTCTGCATAGTGCGTCATGCACAGGTTCACCCGTTTACCTGCCGCCATAACGCTAGTGGCAGCAGCGCCCGTACAATCGGGCCAGCCGCAATTATGGGAGGGAGGGGCCATTGATTCGCTGATCGACCAGCCACAGGGGCAGCTACGGTCATAGGGGCCGATCTTCTGATAGCAAGCAGGGCATTTAATAAGCATAGGATTCCTTTAATTGGCCGCTGTTGCATCGGCAGGGCCTCGAACATAGGCGCGTATAGGCGCGTACGTACGGACAGCCCAAACCGATTTTTTTCTGTATCTGAAACTATGTTAGCATTTACTTACAACATTATCACTAACATACAGATGATCGCCAAGATAACCAGTAGCGCGTCGTACAATCGACTACGGCGCTCTGGCCTTAATCCCTCGCAATCATCCATGCACCGCTTGAAGCGGTAGTGATTAGGGTCATGGTTGTAATATTTACCTATTTCCATAGCGCCTCCCTTGCATTCTTAATGCAATCGTCAACATCGTTGATCAGGTTCAGCAGGGCCGGATAATCCGCCGGCATTAGCCGTTCGACCTGGTTCAGTAGCTCGTCCACTTTGTCGCACAGGGCGCTAGTCTTATCGCGTAGGATGTCTATCCGCTGTTCCATTGGTTCACCCATTCAGATATTAGAAAAGAAAGCCCACAAGATCAGCAGGGCGCAAACCATACCGGCCAGGTATTGCAGGATATTGTTAAGCATTGAATTACCTATAAAAGAATGTTTTTTCATTGAAATCAATAACAGAATAATCAACCGCGATATTTTCTGCCGTTTTCTGCCAGTCTATTTCAATGTAATGCGGTATGTCTTTCGGCAAATCTCCGCAATCTATAAGCAATTCCTTAACGTAATCAACGAAGTAATCCTCTGATATCAAAGTAATAGGGAACCATTCACCGCGCCATAGTTCATCACCACCGTTACCGCAAAGACCATCAAGCAGTTCGCATAAAGACAGATATTCAATTGCATCTTCATGCACTGTAACTTTGCACCATTCCCGAAAAGCACTATCCATCGGGTCATCTGTTTCAGTGTCATCACATTCAATCACTTGCTGCTCATTAAATGCGGCAAGCAATACATCCTCGAGACTCTCCACACGCTCAATAACATCTCGTACGTCGATACATTCTGCATTTATGTTTAATTGCATGATTGCCTCATAGTTAGGTTATGACGCTAATGCGCGTCCAAGTGCACCCCGTAGGGCGCACCAGGCCGGACACTAGGCCGCTACAGATTGCAGGGGCTTAGACAGCCCCCAGAATAGGTGCAGATCGTCCGGTACCGGCTTATAAACGTCGGCCGCGTTTATCCGCATGGGCATGATGACTGCAATGAAATTATGGTCATTGCACTGATACAGGGAAGCGTTACCGCCATTATGCAAGATAGAAAGGCCGGTATATTTGCCTACGCCAACAGTAGCGGCCGCACAGTCACGGACTGCTACTAGCAGGTCTGGGTCAAATTGCGCTACTTCACCCGACGTTTTCGACGGGACAACCCTACGCCAATCGGGGAATTTTCCATCAACAAAGGAAAATACGGTACCGGTACCGCAATAGTCTAGTTTAGCCTTTGCCCCATCGGTTTCCAGATCTGCGGTTTCCAGAACAGTACGCCCTGACTTTTGCAGCTTGATACCCATGATAACGTCACGCGGCAGAATCCATTGGCCGTTCGTGTCTGTTTCCTGTCTTGCCTCGCGGATTACGACGAGCTTATGCCCGTCTGTTGCAGCGTAGAATCTGCCGTTTTCCGTGATCTCAATCAGTACGCCGTTCAGATAAAAGCGGGTATCACTTTTTGGTGCAATGTATTTCGCCAGCGCGTTTACAGTCTTAAGATTGATTTCCATGATTGCCTCTTTTGTTAGGATTGATACCGGAATGGTATCGCATAGGGTACCGATTGATACCCTATACGCTACAATCAGGCTGCCATACTATCCACTTGTTCATCGGTATCTGTCAACCAGTCCATTGCCGCTTGAGCTTTTGCCGATGCGCTCAGGATAAACTTTTTATCATTCTTGAGAGCTTTAAGCCATGATCCGATATAGTCGGCATGGCGTAGATCGCCATCGACACCGAGCTTGCAACAAAGCATTGCTGCGCCTAATTCAGCGACTAATTCCTCGTAAGCGTAATTCTCACTCCCGAACCGTGCCGGAGTTAGCCGATCAAGCCTGGATTTATGCCCTGTAGCGTGTACAGATTCATGTAAAAGTGTGGCGTGATAGTTAGCTGCACTGGTGAATGCTGCCATTGGTGGCATAACGATAGCATCCGACGAGGGACGGTAGTAGGCTGAATCGCCGGCATGTGTTAATCCGCCGGATAACGCCAATTTATCGACAACACCCATAACTGCAGGGCTTTGATCGAATTCTGGCTTAGGCAATTCAGGCAAGGCCGGTATCTCAATACCTTCGCACTGCTCTACGTTGAATACCCAATAATTTTTTACCAAGGCATAGGCGCTAGTGGTTTTGTCACCAGTAGCGTCAACGGTTTCCCGTTTACCTATTTTCCAGAATACGACGGGCGTGCCTTTTTCCCCTGCTTTTACCGTACCGCCTAGCTGTTGAGCTTGTTTAAATGTCACGTACCAGGGCATTGCATACGGCTGCATACTCAACCAAGTATGATTGATACCCCTGTAAACAGTCTTAGATGCAGGGTTATACGGCATCCCCGCACCTGGCGCTTGTTTAAGAGTGCGCCACGGCTTAACCCAAGGTGTCGCGCCCTTTTCTAGCTCACCAATGATGCGATCAGTGATTAATTGTGCAATGTCCATTTAATGCCCTTTCATTAGGATTGAAAGATACTACACTTGCAATATACATATATGAACGTATGAACGCAAGCATAGTTCACACAATTTTCATTGATTGTTTTAATCTAAGCATAAGTAGAATTTATTGATAAGCGCCATATATGATATAAGGCCCCTATATAATATATAAGGCCCTTAATATTTATGCCTGTAGGTATGTAGGACTATATCTATATGAGGGAGCGCTCGCGGATTGAGGGATACTGCCACACTGCCCGTAGGGTTATATTATGTTAAATAGTCCCTACAATCGCATGGGGCATTGGCCATGCCATCTGTTATCCGGCCCGACGATTGGCTAGGATGCCCTAGGATGCGAGCTTGCACCGGATAGATGGATTGCATCGGGAAGGCCGGACTGGACGGCGCAGAGTGTGGCGATGCGAATGGGTTTGAGCCTTCGAGCGTGCGTGCCCCATCCCGCTCCCCGCCACATAAAAAATCTGGAATTCCCTCCCCTCCCCGCCCCAAAGGAATTTGCCTTTTTGTGTTACACTAAATCTGCTGGATAACTAAATAGGAGACGCAGATGTATAACGTAGAGAGTGGAGTAGAGATTCCGAAGGCGCGTAGGAAGCATAACTTCCCGTATGGTGATATGAATGTAGGTGATAGTTTTATGGTGAGTGATATGAAGATCGGGGCCATGTGTAATTACAATAAACGTAATGGTGCAAAGCTCGGTATGAAGTTTGTAGCGAAGAAGGAGGGGTATGGTGTAAGGATATGGCGGGTTGAGTGAGTTGGATTGGGTTGACCCGAAGAAGTGGGGAAAGCGGTATTCTGAGTTTGCGATAGCCAGGGGTAGATGGGTGGTGTTTGAAACAATCAGGATGTTGGAGGATGCTGATCCTGCTGACCCTTGGTATGGGATGTATCGTGAACAGTTGAAGTATTTATTGATGAGTGAGGACGGGAGGGAATATGAACGTTTTAGAGACAAGACACGGTAGGATGATGGTTCGGCCTGGTCAGGATTTGATTAGTGCGAATCTGGCGTTGTATGGGCATTATGAGTGGGATGTGGTGAATCTGTGCGCGATGATTGCTGGTGGGTATGAGAGTGGGGTGGTGTTGGATATTGGTGCCAATATTGGAACGGTGACGGTTCCGATGGCGAAGGCTAATCCGCAGTATGAGATACATGCTTGGGAGCCGCAGCGGGTGGTGTATCAGCAGTTGTGCGGGAACGTGGCATTGAATCATTGCCATAATGTCCATGCTTACAACGAGGCGGTGAGTAGTGTTAAGGGTTGTGTGGATATTGATATGCCTGACTACAACACCAATACGAATATTGGGGCTTGGAGTATGAGTCCGAAGGTGCGGGAAAATAGTCAGGAGGCCAAGGCTGGTGGGGTGAAGGAAGCGGTGGAGTGCATCAAGCTGGATGATTTGGCGTTTGATAAGCCGGTGCGGTTGATTAAGATGGATGTAGAGGGTTCTGAGTTGCCGGTGCTGGTGGGAGGTGAGGAGTTTCTGAAGAAGAGCAAGTATCCGCCGATTGTGTATGAATCATGGACACAGTTTGAGTGGTATCAGGAGACTGCTGAAGAGATTAAGTCCCTGCTGACCGGGGTTGGGTATAACCTGGAAGTCTTTGGCAATACGGTGGTTGCTATCCATGCTGATGCCAGTTTCAAGCTGGTGTCTCAGGATGGGCCGCAGGGCAAGACGGTACAGATCGTCCGCAAGTGAGTTGCGCCTCCTGTTACTGGAGCATTGGCACAGAAGCTGTATTGAGGAACCCTGAGTCTGCGGGGTGCAAGCTCTGGTGTCGCAAACACAATCGGCTGGCGTTCAAGCGGTGTATTGACTTCCGCTACGAGCCTGGCACTGATGAGGGCTGATGGACTTCAATCGTGACAAGTTTTACACCTTTTGCAAAAACCTGAAGATTGAGTCCAAGGAACGTGGGATGGTTGTGCTAGGCAACGAATTGCTTGGTACACAGACCTACGTCATGGATGAGGTGGCACGGGGGCTGGCAGAGGATAAACATTTCTTTGTAGTGCTGAAGGGCAGGCAGTTGGGTATTACGACCATTAGCCTTGCCCTAGACCTTTACTGGCACTTTATCCATCCTGGTATGCAGGGCACCCTGACTACAGATACGGAAGAGAACAGGGAACAGTTCAGAAGCACTCTTCAGATGTATATGGATGGCTTGCCGAAGGAATACAAAATTCCTCTGATGAGCCATAACCGTAATCAGATGGTGCTGAAGAACCGCAGCCGTATGTTCTATCAGGTAGCCGGTATTCGCGCCAAGGGTGGCCTTGGGCGAGGAAAGGGCATTACCTTCCTGCACGGCACAGAGACTAGCTCATGGGGTGACGAGGAGGGATTGGCTTCACTGCTGGCTTCCTTGGCTGAGACAAACCCGCTTCGCTACTATATGTTTGAGTCAACTGCCCGTGGGTTCAATATGTTCCATGATATGTGGATCACTGCAAAACGGGCTAGGACGCAGAAGGCAATCTTCGTAGGATGGTGGCGTAACCAGTTTTATTCTGCTGACCCGAATTCCGATATCTATAAGGTGTATTGGGATGGCAAGCTGTCTGCCGAAGAGAAGGAATGGACTAAAGACATACGCAAGATTTATGGCGTAGAGGTCAATAGCAGGCAGATGGCATGGTGGCGCTGGAAGCTCCATGAAGGGCTGAAGGACGAAGGGCTGATGTATCAAGAGTTCCCGCCTACAGAGGACTATGCCTTCGTAATGACAGGCTCCAGCTTCTTCTCTACCGCCCGTTGTACTGATGCCATGAAGATTGCCAAGCGAGAGGCGTTTGTTCCCTACCGCTTCTCGATGGGGGCAAACTTTCAGGACACCAGCCTTATCCAGTCCAATGAGCGCCTATCCACCCTGAAGATATGGGAGGAGCCGGTATCAACGGGCTACTACGTCATTGGCGCTGATCCTGCTTACGGTTCTAGCGATTGGGCTGACCGATTCTGCATCCAGGTCTATCGCTGCTATGCCGATGGCATGGATCAGGTGGCTGAGTTTTGCACCAGCGAACTCAATACCTTCCAGTTTGCATGGGTAATCTGTTACATGGCTGGAGCCTACGTCAACTCTACCCTCAATCTTGAGGTCAATGGCCCAGGTCAGGCCGTGCTAAACGAGATGCGTAACCTGAAACGGCAGGCTGAAGCACTGCCAGGCGGGGATGCGAAGCACCTGCATGATGTTTTGAGTCACATGAAGCACTATTTGTGGCGTAGAAACGATACCTACAATATATCTAATAGCATTGGTTGGGTGACAACCCACTCCAGCAAGGAGAGGATGCTAAATTACCTCAAGGATTACTTCGAGAGAGGGATGCTCAATGTGTATTCCACTGATTGCATTGATGAAATGAAGGGTATCGTCAGGGATAACGGCACGATTGCCGCTGCTGGCAGGGCAAAAGATGATCGCGTTATCGCTTCGGCACTGGCTGCGGCTGCTTATGCAGAGCAAATTCAGCCCCGTTTGATCCAAATGCGCCTTACAAGAGACAAAAAACAGGTTGAACCTGACGAAAATGACAGTGCAAGCGGTCAACAAGTGCAGAAACAGGTGTCAAGTTACCTAAAAGCACTGGGTTTTTGATGAAATTCCTTACAAAACAGCAGATTATTGACAGAATTAGCGCAATGTATCTGAATAGGAACCGTGGATTTACAATGTATCAATTCACGGACTTTGCAGAGATTGATTACACCCATTTTCGGCGCGTTTACAAGCAGGAGCTGCCAATGACCGAATCGGTGCAGCGGAAACTGTCACGCGCACTGACTGCGCTGGAAAATGGAGAGGCTGGCCCCCGCAGAGATATTGCTGGAAGGAAAAGTGTTGGGTATCACCGCAGGGAAGAGCAGCGGCCAGCAATGGCTAGAAGCATGGGATTGCAAAGTGTAGGTGGAGAGATAAAGATGCGTATTGGAATTGTAAACAAATACTCATTTAATCATAAGAAAATACTTAAATAGGAGAGCAAGATGGCTGTTTTGAAGGATTACAAATGCCCTGTGCATGGTTTTTTTGAATCAACCCAGGCCGTGTGTCCTGCTGGCTGTTCTGACGTTTCTGTTGTATTTTTGAAGCCTATTGGTGTAAAAAGCGACAAAACCAAGCATAATGACAGCACTCTGAAGAGTTTGGCAAAGGATTTTAAGATGGGTGATATTAAATCAACCAGAGAAGGTGAAGCGCAGCCGCCGCGCTACGCAACGCCGAATAATCCTTTTGCTCCGCGTTGGGGTTCACCTGCTGAAGTCGGAAACTACAATCTGAAACCTGTTAATGGTGAAACGGTTTCCGGTATGCAGGCTGTAAAAGGAAGTGGGCAATCACTTACCGGCCCCAAAGTTGGCTCTTACATGGCCGACCATGAAGGACTAAAGATTAAATGAGAATCCCAAAAGAACCTGTTGATCGGCAGGCTTTTTATTCTGACCTGCTGCAAAAATGTTTGGTATCACAAAATGAGCGCATGGCGAATTACTCAACCTTGCGCTCTTATTATTTGCACGGTGCAGGGCAAAGCGAATCTCCGGCGCACTTCAATAAGATTTATCCGCATATTGACCAGCTATCTGCGTTTATGTATTCCGCAGATACGACGCGGTTTTCAATCAACATCGGCGCTTCTGAACCAAAGTCTTACCACAAGATGATTCCCGCCCTGACCAGGGCGCTGCATGACTACTGGCTTAATAGCAATGCAGATCAGGTGTTTGGTCAGGCACTAAATTGGGCGCTTTGTTATAACAGTGCGTTTGTAAAGCTGATCTGGCGCAATGGCATCCATCCTTACATGGTTGAGCCTGGTGTCTTTGGTGTGCTGCGAGAAGATACCCCGTACACGGATCGCCAAGAGGCGATGGTGCAGGAATACTTTATGACAAAGAGCGAGTTGTATTCTCGCCTTTACTCGCATCCGAACCGTGATGACATTATCAGCCGCATTGCATTGGCAGAACAAAACACCAAGGAATATCCAGAAGGTGTTGAGCGACTTGTAACCTCTGCAATCAGCCCGACCATTTACGGTAACGTACAAATGAGTCTTGCTGGCACAAATACTTATGTGCCGCGCATTGGTGAACCCACCGTAAAAATGTATGAGTTGTGGGTTTTTGATGACGAGATCAATGATTACATCTGCGTCACCATTGCTGACCCGCAAGTATTTATTTATGACCGTCCTGCGGAAAGTCTTTTCCTCAAGGGTGAGCAGCCGTTTGTGCAAATTTGCCCATCACCGCAATACGATTACTATTGGGGGCAGTCTGAAGTGCAGCGGCTGGTGTTCCTGCAAGACATGCGGAATAAGCGCACCGGACAAATTCTGGAGCTGCTGGACAAGCAGGTAAATCCCCCTAAAGCCATGATGGGCTTTACGGGTATC
>Ga0075458_10000103_pt1 | contig 25982 bp, 36 predicted proteins | sample DEB3_08_DNA_FD_77576 | JGI IMG/M metagenome (GOLD analysis project Ga0075458, IMG submission 77576) | Aqueous microbial communities from the Delaware River and Bay under freshwater to marine salinity gradient to study organic matter... | ecosystem: Environmental > Aquatic > Marine > Coastal ... | reverse complement strand
GGATTTCCCGGCTCCAGTGTTGGATTTCCCGGCTCCAGTGTTGGATTTCCCGGTTTTGCGTTTTGCTCGGGAAAAACGATAGTTGTGCCGTCTTCGTCGGGGGCCGGCAGCCCTTCGTCACGCTCGTCTGGGTGACAACGCTGGTGCTGGCCGAAAGTCGGTATCTCCAGCACCTTAAAGTCGCCCGATTCGTAGGCTCGGACGAAGCCCCTGTCGGCCAGCTGCTTGAGCAGACCGAGAATGTCGCAGTTCTCGTATGGGAAGAGCTCGGCCTTGATTCGCAACGGCCGGAATTCCATGCGGCCCTGACTATCGGCGAGCGTCCACAGCCCAACAAAGAGCAGGCGTGCCATTGGCTCACACTCGGCAAGGTATTCGTTTTTGAAGAACGACGGCTTGATGCTGCGGGTGCGTGCCATTACGCCTTCCTCCACACCCGTTCCGGCCGCCCACTCCGCGACGGCCTGGTTGTGCCCGTTGGCTCCACCAGCCCGGCCCGGTGCAGCCCGTGCATCCTGCGGGCCACCTGCTGCTCGCTGAGCTCGTCAGTTCGAGTGGCAATCTCGTCCTTCGTGCCAGGCCCAGAAGCCAAAGCGTCAAGGATCATTTGCTCGTGCCGGCCGACGAGGCCCGTCTCTCGTGCGGCTATGCCGGCTGACTTGCTCGTGGCAGGATCAGTGCGGCGGAACAGCGGAAGTGTGTCGGTTGTGTCTGGGTAGTAGTCGCTCACGCCACAGCCTCCTGCTCATCAAAGAGCGTCTTGCTGTTCGCTGCGTGAGTCCGCTCTGCCTTCGCCAGATTCTTCAGTGCCTGAGCGTGGTACTCGGGCTTCAGTTCGCACCCGTAGAAACGCCGGCCACGCTGCATGGCCATGTATCCCTCGCTTCCAATGCCGGTGAAGGGCGAAAAGACGATCTCGCCAGGGTTGCTGTACAGCCTGACGAGCCGGTCAATCACATCCAGCTGCAGGGGGCAAATGTGCTTCGTGTCATCCTCGCTGCGGGCCTCCTTGACGTTGAGCGTGTTCGTCTCGCGTATGTCGCTCCAGCAGCATTCGGCCCAGTCAATCCACTCGTTCCGAGAAACGTCGCCGTCTGAGTCGATTGCCACACTGTTCTCGCCAGGTGCCCGAAACTTGATGAGGTAGTCTGGAAGGCAGCCCCGCTGCTTTGCCCTGTCGCTCTCGAGCCCAGCGAATTGCAACTCACGGCTGCGGGTGCGGATCGCCTGCGCCTGCGGGTTCTTCCTCACTACCCAGTCGTATTCGTAGACAAGCCCGGCACGCTCCCCGAGGCGGATGTTCAGTCCGCGATAGTCGTGCAGGCCAACCTCGCCAGACCGCTTCAGTCGCGGTATCTGCATGACGTGAACTACGACAGCACGCCCCGGCTTCAGCACACGCGCCAGCCCGCGAAAGAAATAGGACAGATGGATCTTGGCTTCTCCACGCATGTCTTCGCTGTTGCCGATGTCCTCAGCCTTCGACGTGTAGGCGAACAGGCTTGGAAACGGCGGCGAGAAAACCGAGAAGTCCACCGAATTCGGCGGCATCTCCTCGAGCATGTGCGGAATGCAGTCGCCGTGGTGAACGGCGTACTTCTGTTCAGCGTTGAGAAGATTCACGGAACATGGCCTCCTGCTCGCGGGTGTCAGCCTCGACGCGACGTGCCTTCCTCAGCACGTTCTCAACCATCGGGCGTTCGATATCAGTCACGGGGATGTGGACGTTGAGCGGACGCCACGAGCCGACGCGATTGCTCCTTTTCACAGCCTGGTAATACTCCTCGTAGGAGTCCTGCAGGCCGCTGAATACCTGTCGCGTGCAGATTTGCAGATTGAGTCCGAAGCCCAGAATCTTTGGCTTCGTGATCAGCACCTTGATGCTGCCGGCCTTGAACTCGTCAACGAGCCGCTGCCGTTCTTCCTGTGGCGTCTTGCCGTCGATGCTCGCAGCTTCAGGCAGCATCCTGGCGAGCATGTCTTGCTCGTCGTTGTAGCGGCACCAGATAATCGTGCTTTCCGTTGGCCACTCTCGCACCATGTCAACGATGTATTGCGGCTTGATGCTGCTTTCGCACTTAGCCATCCGAGAAAGCTTCGCCCTCGTCGTGATGCCGCCAAGCTCGGTGACGAAAAGCTGCCCTGTTGTTGTGCGTACTGCCTTTTGCTGCTCGTCTGAAAGCCGAACGTCATCAATGTGAACATGGATCGGCGGGATGTTGTGAACGTTGTCACTCCAGCCGTACGTGCTCGGGTCAGTCAGAAAGATGCACCAATGGGAAAGGGCACGGTAGAAAGGCCGAAGTGCGTGTGGCTTGAGCTCCCAGCGCTCATTCGTCTGCCCGCGATTAATGAAGAACTTAGCCAGAAACGCGTTGACGTTTGGGAATGCGTCAACAAACACGGCATGGTTCGCGTACTCAATGCGGTCATTCGGTGCTGGCGTCCCGGTCAGTGCCAGCTTCCATTCAACACCAGCACCAAGCCGCAGGCACACTTGGCCCCACTTGCCATAGTGGCTCTTGAGCATGGATGACTCGTCTAGGATCAGCCCGGCCATATCGCCGTCCGGCGTGTCATCACGGAGTGCGTCATAGTTTGTGATGCCAAGCCGGCCGCCAGGCGTTCGCAGCCACTTCGCCAGATCCTTCGCGGCCACCTGCTCAATCGGCAGCGTGTCGCCATAGAACTTCTGCGCCTCGGCAATCGTCTGTGACACGACCATCAGCGGCGAGACAATCAGCGTAGGCTTATTTGGAACCGTCTCCCGCACATGACGGGCAAACTCCAAGAGCATGAGCGTCTTGCCGAGCCCGCAGTCAGCGAAGATGGCGAAGCGTTGCTTCTGCACCGCCATCGCCACGATGTCACGCTGATAGTCGAAAAGGCCAGGCCGTGGCTCATATCCAGCCGTCTTCCGTTTGCCGGCTTTCACGCCAATGTCGCAGGCGTATTCGTCTGGAAACCACGCCATTCTGCCGTGAATCTCATATCGCGGCAGCGACTTGATTCGCAGAAACTTGCGGTAAGAGTCGATTGTGTCATCAAGGTAAACCTGCATCACGCTTCCTTTCGTGTATTTGCCGGGATACGCCCGGCGCGGCATCGTCCAGTGATGAGAGGGTCACTTACGATGCTGCCGGAGTTACTCGCCACTCCCGGCTAGGCGACCAATGCGGCCAACCAAAACAGCCTGCTTCACACATGGCGGTGCGTCACCAACGATCCCTTTCATCGAGCCAAGTAATCCGGTCTTCCTGCCGCTGAATCGCACGCTCCGTGCGCCTGCTGTTTCGCAGTGGCCCACGGTCGATCACGATTGCCAGCGGCTGTTCTTCCTCTTGCACCGGAGCTGGAGCGGGTTCCTCTCGCTCAAGATCCTCAAGCTTGCGAACCCAGTGCCGGCCCTCTCGCATCGGATCGCTCATGCGGTCACCTCGTCATCTGCGGCCTCGTGCTCGAACTCCTGGCCGCCGTCGCTTGATTCGATGAGCATCTCGGCCCTGTGGTGCATCAGCTTCACGAGCTCGTCGTGCTGGGCAGCCGTGAACACACCCTCGCCGAGCCGCTTGTCAGACAGCTTCCGCAGCGTGTCGAGTTCATCCAGCGTGCCGGCCTTGCTCACCGCCAGGCGTGCTTTGGCAACCGGGTCTGCACTCAGCGGCGTTGGCTCTGCCGTGAACTTTGGCCGCACCACAACGGGCTCGCGGGCTGGCTCTGCCTGCGGGTAGTCCCGTGCCTCCTCGGCCGTGATCAGCCCCTTCAGAACGTCAGGGAACGCATCCCGCAGGGCGAAGCCACGGGCACGCAGCTGCAGCATCCGCTTGGGATACTGAGTCCACGGGCCTGACTTGCCCCACAGGCCGGCCCGTTTTGCATCGGCAACCGAGAACTTCGTTACGTTGGCATCGGGATAGCCACGCCGCTTGGCCTCGCATGTGGCCACCATGGATTCGCCTTCGCCTTCCACTCGCTCACGGACGTACTCGCAGACGGGGGAGCCCATCACCAGGGCGAGTGCGGCATCACCCCAGACGCTCGGCCTGCCGTTGATGCAGGCGATCGACTGCAGGGATTGCATGGGGCTCAGGCCCACCTCGCTGCCGTGCTGAATCGCGAGCAGGCAGGATTCCGGCTTGTTCTTGAAATCCTTCGGCGCGAAGTCACTTTTCGCCACCATCGAGGCGAACGACATCGCCTCGGCCATTGTCTGAAGTGCCAGCCCCCTGGCCGGCGTGGTGTTCGTGCTGATTTCCGTGCTCATCTCCGCGTCCTTTCTGCGTGTGAAAATCCCGCTTCGCGTCCTGCTCCACGGGTTGCTAGTGCTTCCTTGCTGCCCCGGTTCCACCGGGCTCCTTCCCCGCTGCGGTTCCACCGCACCGGAGTCCTTTCGTCAGTTCCCAACGTCGTTGCAGTGGACGATCACCCACGCATCGCCAACGTCCACCCGCAGCCAGTCCTGAAACTGGGCAAGCAGTACGCCAGTCCACCGCAGCCCCTTCGTGACTCCGCTGATCGTCTGCCCGATGGCAAACGTTCGAGGGCTCGGAGTCTGCTCGTGCAGGCCGCTAACTGCGGCGAGGTACTCGTTTTCGTGCGGGTCTGTCTCGTTTCTCGCGATCATGGTGGCTGTTCCCTTTCGTAGTGGGGCGAAGTGTACAGCTGTATATCCGTCGCACAAGGGGCGGGGTCAACAAAATAAGGGGACTAGAAAAACCGTACACCGTTCGTGGCGTGGTTGCATTGGGTTGCCGTATCGCAACGTATGGTAGCGGTATCGCAACTTCCGTCAACCAAGAAATTTCCAGGGCATGGCGCAAAGCAATTCGATAACGTCGTGGATCGCACGGGCGGCCGTGGAGTCGGTGCCGAGCTCCTGACCAATGCGGATGAGCGTGAGCGCAGTGATAGCGGTGTTCCAGTGATGGCTAAGGCTACTCAATGACATAAGGCACCTTCGCTCCCTTGAGAATGTTTTCAAGTTCCCAGCACGGACGTAGGTTGTTGTGGTGGCAAGCCTTGCGAGCGTGCGAAATCTTACGGAAATCAAATGACGACACTGGAGCGATGTGGTCAATTACCCAGCCGCGAACGCCGAAGTTGTCCCAGCTCATGCCATCCTGCATCTGCGACTCAAACTGCTCGACAAGAGCAGACAGGCTGCAACCAAGGAAATCGATTGCCATAGTCGCAGCAGACACTGGCAGCGACGAACAATTCCCAGATTTACCGCGATACGCTCTACATGCGCCAAACATGCGGGATCGTAGCCGGTCGCCAATTCGTGCCGCGATGAAGCATCGCTCCACTTCGTACGGGAAATGAGCGACTCGGCCCGCGCCAAGACTCCTTCGCACAAACGTACCGGCAAATCGGCTGCGTCGTTCGCGAACCGGATCTTGATGCTGCTTGTTCCAGTCCTTGATCCATCGCCACGCGGCCCATTCCAAGTAGCAGCAGTCAGATGCCTCAACACGATAAACCAGGCGTATGTCGTTTGTCCGATCTGTGATCGAAATCATGGCGTGGCTTTGATCATGGTAGTGATGCCCGCCGGCCCTGTTGCCGGCGGGCGTGCGGTTGGTCAGGCACCGACGTAGTGGTAGTAGCCCTTGCTGCTGACCACCCAGACGATGCCGCCGTCAAGGTCGCGGCGGGCATCGAGCTCGTGGCCGCCGTAGTAGAAATCCATCGCCTCCGCGAGCTCGCGAGCAAACGACTCGGTGCGGCACGTCACCGGCTTGATGGGGTACTTCCAGCCGCGAACGTCCTCAAGAACCTTGAGGGTGTCCTGTATCGCCTTGCTGGGCTCGGTGATGGTGAATGCGGCGTTCATCGTTTCGTCTCCTGGCTGGTTGGCGTCAGGTCACATCCGCCTGACACCCACATAGTAGCAGTATCGCAACTTCGTGCAAGTGTGCTTAAAAGTTTTTTTTGATGGCCAGTTTTGGCCGTGAATTAGCGGGCTTTTCGCCGCTTGGCGGACTTCTTGCGCCCGCCGGACGCCTTGGCGGACTGCCGGTGAACGGTGGCCCTGCTTGTTAGGCTGGCCCGGAGGGCAGCCGCCGACGCCCTGGACACGAGCCAGGCCCGGCCGTTTACGAGCCAGCCATCTAGCCGGCCGCCCGAAGTGCGGTCGGGCTTTGGCTTCCCTGGCTCGCCTTTCGGCAAGTGCTCAAGCAGATCCCGCCGGATGAATTGCTGCGAACACCCGGCCAGCTCGGCCGCTTTTGGCACAGAAATCCAATCGTCTTGGACGGACATTGCGATCATGCTCCAATCGTAGTTGCTTTGTCGCAACAGTCAACCTGTCCACGCACTCTGCCCGACCGGCAGAACCCGGCCATCCTGCCAAAATCCAGAAAGTAGCAGTCCCACAACAGGTAGAATCCCCGTGTATTGGACAGTAGTAGTAGCGGAGGGCATGGGATAGATCTTCGCGATCAGTGTACCTCTGTATACTGCCCATCGAATACCAAAAAGGGAGGCAGTAGCCATGACGATTCGGGAGCTTTTGATTGAGAGATACGCGCCGCTTCACAACCTATCTGCCAGGAGCGTGGTGCTCTTCGGCCACAGCATCGACAGGCTGAGGGATCACCTCGAACGTGAGCCGACGATTGAAGACTTTGATGATCTGACGATTGCCAAGTTTCTCAGGTGGCGTGCAGTCACGCCTCATCGCGGCAAGGTCTGCTCGCCGGCCAGCGTGGCGAAAGACAAGGCTCACCTATCGGCCCTCTGGAACTTTGCGGCCCGCAAGAGGCTGGCCCGCGAGTTCCCAGACCTGCCGCGTCTGAAGGTGCCTACTAGGCCGCCACGGGCCTATACGGTCGAGGAGGTGTCTGCGATCATACGCACCTCAAAGGGCTGCAGGGGGACGATTGGAAGCGTCTCAGCACCATGGTTCTGGGTGACGCTCTTGCAGTCACTTTGGTTCACCGGGGAGCGGATTGGCAGTCACCTGCGGATCAAGTGGAGTGAAGTCGATCTAGATCGGTGCGTGCTGACGTTCCTAGGGGAGAACCGAAAGGGCGGCATTGAGACAATCCAGCGGCAGATTACGCCTGGCCTTGCCAGGCAGCTGCGGATCTACCGTGGCAATGACGCCGATCTAGTCTGGCCGTGGCTTGCCAATCGCCAACTGGGCAGCCTATTCCAGACGCTGCGGGTCATCTGCCGGCGTGCCGGCGTAACTCCTCGAGGGTTTCACGCTGTCCGCAAGGCCAGTGGCTCCTACGTGAAGGCAGGTGGTGGTGACGCTACGGATCACCTTGGGCACGCAAACCCGAAGACAACGAGAGATCACTACCTAGATCCAGACATTACCGGAAGGCAGTCGGCCTTGGATTACCTGCCGCCGCTGGATCTGGATTGACATAGATCAAGCGGAGCAAGCGGGGAGGCTGGAGGGGAAAAGGAAGAAAAACCCTCCAGCCTCAACCCGCCGCCCGGCTTAGTCGTGAGGCTCATTCCAATACTGCCGCCGCTCGTGGTGGTTGGCACGTTGCACGGCCATCTCGCCTTTCAGTCTGGAGTTCTCGGCAAGCAGCCGCAGAACGTCGGCCGCGAGTGTTCCGCTGGTTCCAGTGAACGCACCGGAGAACTGGCGGGCACGCATCTCGGCCTCGGCGAGGTAGGCGTCTGTCAGCGGCTCAGGCATCGCGGCCCTCATCAAACAGCACAACGGCAAGCAGGCTATACGCCGCAAGATCAAGCAGCGTGTCCCTCACGCCTTCGTGGACAAGCCGCCCGTTTCGGCAGAACGTCCTGAGCCGCTGCACCTTGTCGGCAACTCTCACCATGCAACCACGCCACGGCTCGATGCCGACGAACTCGGCACCTTGCCGAATGTTGGCGAGCGGATCGCTTTCGCTGCCGTAGTCCTGGCTTTTGCTCAGGTGCAGTGCCCGCAGTTCCTCAAGCAGCTCAAGAAACGGCAGCGAGCCTGGACGCTCCTGGTGGAAGGTCTTGCAGGCCAGCTGCTCTAAGGCTTCGTCGAGTTCTTCCTGCGTCATCCCTGCCCGGTGCAGGTGGTGGTCGTGAATGTCTTGCTGGTACGAATCCTCTTCCATCGGTGCCCTTTCGTTGGCTTGAACCGACAGCGTATTTCTACCGTCAAGCATCGCAGTCATCGTCTCTCGGAAAGTCGTGGAACGATGCGCGAATCTCTGTCTTGTCGAGGTTCCACCGCAGCAGCATCCACCATCCACCAAGCGGGCGACTGCTCATTCCCTTCTCGACGGCCCAGCCATCGGTCAGGCACTCTTGCTTGTAAGCCGCTGATCGCACGAGATGAATCGGGCGAATCCTCGGGATGCCGGTCGGCGAAAGACGCTGGCGGCTTGCCTCAATCAAAGTCCGCTGATGGACGTGCCCGGCATGGATAGCGTCTGCATCAACGTCCGCGAGGTATCGCGAGTAGTCAATCACGCCGCGAGTCACCGGCCCGCCGCCGCCGTAACCGTGGTGGTACCAGAGTCGGTAAAGTGCCAGCGTCTTCTTTGAACTCCGCGCCCGAAACATCACCCACCCGGAATATCCAGCATGGCGAACCTTTGAGCCACGCACCTGCAGCCGCTCTGTCAGCCGAGTGGTCAGGCACGTCTCCATCCGCTTGCGCACAGCAGTCTCGTGGTTGCCCGGCGTGATGAGTGCCATCTGCTCGCGGTACGGCTGGAGCCACTCGGCGCACTGGCTCACGATGTCGTCGTAATAGTTGGCACGCTGAAACTCGGGGCGAACGTCCCACTTTCCGTTTGAGCGAGGGTCGTACTTGCCACCCATTGCATCAAACACGTCACCGATGGACAGGACTGCGGCATTCACCTCCTTGGCACGCTCAAGGTCACGCCGCAATCTCTCGCGATCGCACTTGATCGAATCCCAGTGCCAATCGCTGGAGAGGAGTACCCATAGCCTGTTCTGAAAATCAATGCGGGTGACGCCGTGCGGAAGCGTTTGTGTAGTCCACGGATCGCTAGCGTTCCGCCTGCGAAACGTGGTGCTGTTGCGTGTCATCACTTCACCTCACGCCAGCCGAGGTTGTAGAGCACACGACGCTGCACCTTTGCCAACTCAGTCACGCTCTCCTCGGAGATCGTCGGCCCGAGCACGGCGTGGGCGATCTCGTGCAGGATTGTCTCGAGCTTGGGGCCGCCCTGCAGCCGATCATCAATCAGAATGCGTGGACGTTTCGCATCGCCGAAGAACGTCCAGCCATCGGCCTGACCAGTCAGCCTAGTGAAGCGGAGCAGCCACCGCTTGCCGTCAATCGTGACATGGTGATCTTCTGGCATCGCCTACTCATAGCAGGTGTGTCAACCAATGACCTTGCCCCATTTTCCGACAGGGCAACTCTGATCGGACCACGCAAGTTTGCTGAGATGCTTTGCGTCACGGGAGATTCCGCAGCCGCACTTGGTGCAGGACTTGCCGTCAAAGAACTCGCACACTTGACATATGTCAAACCTCCGAGCGATCTCCTCATCGGAGGCGCGAGGCATCCCGGCGGCGATGTGTTGCGCTGACGCGCTGGCAAAGTTCTTCATTCGCTCAAGAGCACCGGGCGGCAACTCCTGCGATCTTGGGTAGGCTTCGTGCATCGGATCAACCACTATGTGGTCGTCATTACGCTCCACGATACACGGCGTCACTTCTGCAAGCGTCTTGCCTCGCTGCCTGGCGCGTTCCTCAAGATGTTCAATCTTGCATCTGATCATGGGAGTGGGTTTCCGCAGCAGTTGTCTACAGGCGAATAGCAGCCCTGCACGCAGCATGGGCGAAGATTGAAGTCAAAGTTGAACTGAGTCCACTCGCCTATCTCTGGAGGCGGGTCGGTGTCTTGACCGAAGTCAACCAGCTGGCCAGTGTAAGGATCAAGCTCATACCAGTAATGATCGACATATGACCACTGCCATCCAGTCGCCAGTTCGTCAGAAAAGTAGATCCCGCCTGCGTCTATCTGCACAGACATCTCTGGAGGAGTAAAGGTCGGCCAATCGTCTACGCAAGACGGCTTTGCGGCATAGTCTTTAAAGCACGACCCATGCTCGTCTCCGCTATCTTTTCGTATTTCTTCGCATAACTGTTTTTTGATGACGATTTTCGATATGCCATCATATGTAGACAAATCTGGGCCACATTCCGCATCGCCCGCAAAAGCTGTCATATACCAACGCTCAAACCTCTTCTGAACGTGATAGCCATTGCCAGTTGTGCCGGTGATTGGATTCCACACCCCCTCACTGCACGGCATTGCAAAAATTGCAGACTTTTCCACAACAATATCGACGCTGCCTGAAATGGCGTATTGGCGCGGATAAGTGAAGCACTCATCGCCGCAGTTTTCTCCCAGCACGTCTTCTTCGCAACACATCCAGAAATCCGCAATAAAATCAAACAAACCAGAGTTATATGAAAGAGGCTTGCATTCCTCTCTGCATGGCGCGCCATAGGGAATATCAGAAACGTCTTGTTGTAAAAATGGAGGAGAGGAAAAACCCTCCGCGCTATGTATGCACTTAACATGAAGCGCACTAGGCCCAACATCGTTTAGCTTGAGCCATTGCATCATCGGAGTATCCGAACTCCAACACGGATGCGAGTCCAATGAGCCAAGGTTCGCGATATTGATCGCCGGAATGTCTGGAGTGCATCGCCACTTGATGCAATCGTAGTCTGCGCTGGCTCCGGCTGTTGATCCATATTCGCTTCGGCAGCACCACTCCTGATCGCCATCGCAGTCCCTCCTATTGAAAGACTGGCATGGCGTTGGCTCTGCGCATGGAGCATCAAAGTTGGAGTTTTCTCCCGACACGACCTCAAAAGAGCAGCCCTGCGCGCATGTTGAATACGGCAAGCCGCCGCAGCAGCACTTATTGCCAACGACAAGCCTGCCGCCCTTGTTGACCAGCTTGTTGTTTTTTGTAGATATGCTGGTCATGTCATGCGCACGCAGTTGCGCCAATCACAATGTTTGCCGTGGCGGTTCCTATCGTCGGAACAGGGATTGTCGTGAGCTTGAGCGAATCGGTTGTGAGCGTGGCGGCATAGACAACATTTGCAGAACCCTGCTGCCAGTTGATGAGCCGCCACGCGGTTCCCTCGCGGCCAACAATCACATTCCGAGAAGCAGCATGCGGAAGCGATATGAGATCGTTGTGTGCAACCGCCGTTCCTGATTTGTATTTGAAGGTGATTGTTTGGGTGGAGCCAGTTGCCCACACTCCAGAGAATGTCGCGGATGCGATGCCGCCGCTGTTTTTTGATGGGAATACCTTACGAAAAACAAGCGGCGACCCAGATGGTGCAGCATTCTCCGCAGCCCGCACAACACGTGCGATTCGCTGTGCGGATTCAAACGTAAACTGCACGGCGTCTTGAGGCTTTTTCGGCTGCATGATCAGGACGGTGGCAGTGGTGGTGCACCGAAAAGATTAGAGAAGTTCGCCCCTGGGTTGACTCGCCTATCAAGGATCGCCGGATAGCCCGTGAGCTGGATCGCTCCACCGGACAACGCCACAGGATTTGCACTGGCAACCCACTCGCTGTTCTCAAAATCAAACACCATCGCGCGACGCTTCTGCCCTCCTGCGATGTAGTTCCACCCAACATCAGGAAGCTTGAGAACCCATCCCGTCTGGCGATAAATCAACACGCATGTCGTTTCCCAGTAGGTGTATTTCACACGGTTGAAAAGCTCAGTCACCCACGTTGCGCTAACGCCAGCACATTTCCAGGTGTATTGCGCACCACCGAAATACTCGGCATCATTCAGGGAGTTTGTCGCAGCCATCTGGCTTGTTGGAAACGCGGCAAAGTTCTTTTTTGTGGTGGCCTGTACTACACGTTCCTCGGTCATTAGCCCCTCGAAATAGTCATACGCACTATTCGTGAGAGGCTTGACGGTTGCGTTTCCAGCGCCTTCGTAATACCACAAGGCAGGCACCTGCATCTGCTGTGGCTCGAATGACCATGACGCTGCACGGCTCATTGGTGCCAGCAGGTCATTCTCATCAAGCCCACCGTATTCAGCTGTCACCTCGACGTGGTACGGCGAATCACCATATCGCTCAGTGATGCCGATCTTCCGCAATTTCCACTCAGGAAGATCAGGGTGCGACGCTCCAAAGTCGGCCAAGTTTAACGCTGCAACGATGGCCGTCTCATTCGTCTCAAACCCTTCAAGCGTGTCGTCAGTCAGCACGACAGCAAACCTTCGCACGGCAACCTGAGTGCCACGCAGTTCTGATTCTAGAGTGCGACCGAGCTCTTGGTGCGATGCAATGCCCATGGATCACCCGAAGAATGTTGCGCCGGCGATGGCCACAGGCGGGCCGGCAAATCTGTTTGAAGTTTCAAGCGTCGATTGTGCGATCTGCTGCAGGTACTTTGTCTGCATCCTTGCCTGGATCAACGCGGGATCTTGCCCACTTGCGATCAGCCCAAGAACCAATGCTGCGCCTTCTGCGGTTCGCACATCGCTGACACTGATTTTCTGCTCGCCAAGCGTATTGAGCTTTTTGATTCGCTCCTCCTGGCGTGCGGCTTCCTTCTCTGCCGCAGCCTGGATGGCTTTTGCGTACTCTTCGTATTGCTTCTGCTGCTGCTCTTGGTACTTCTGAACAGCGTCGGCCTGCTGCTTTTGGTATTCCTCTTGGGCACGCTGCACGTCTTCCTGCTGCTTCTGGGCAGCGGCGACGGCATCTTCTTCTGCCTTCTGCTTGGCCTTGGCTACATCGTCAAGCCGCTTGAGTTCGTCATCGTACAGCTGCTTCTGGCGTTCAACCTCGCGATTGAATGCTTCCTCGTTGAGGATTCCGGCACTTGCCTGATCTTGGGCAGCCTTGATTCCTTCCTGCAGCTTGAGGGCAGCATCAAAACCAGCCTGCCCGAACTGCTGCGACTTGTCGATCAGGCCGCTGATGCTCTGGTCTACTTGATCGAATGCAGCCTGGAAGCCCTGATCGAAACCCTGCGACAGTGCTTGCTGGTCTTCTTCTAGCCTGGCCTCCAGCTGATCAAGCTCTGCCATTCTTGCAACGGCTGCATCAGCGTCAGCTTGGCTGCCTGCCGCTCGAGCCGCTGCCAGTTGCTCGCTCACCCTTGCCTGTTCACGCTGGACAACCAGCAGATCACTTTCGATCTTTGCAGCCTGGTCGTTTGTTTCCAGAAGCTGATCCAGTCGCTTCGCGTCAGACTCTGCTTGTGCCCGTGCGGCATCTGCTGCCTCTGTCCGCTTTTGCCGCTCTTGGTCAATCAGCTGATTGACACGGCCGGACGCCTCTTCAATCCTAGCGATTTCTTCTGCCGTCATGTTCATCGGATCGGCAACGTCGCGCACGGCCTGCTCGAAGTCTCGCATGCCGGCAGTGACCGCACTTTCCTGATCAACAATCCCATCAAAGAACCCGTCAAATCTTTCGCGAGTTTCTTCAATGTTTGTTTCGATCTGGAACTGAGGGCTTCGCTCTCGCTCAATCCTTGCTCGCATGCCCTCAATAAACAGGCCGGCTGCGCCGCCGCCAGCCGCCTGCTGTTCTTCGGGCGATCCAAATACTGCCTGCGAAGCACCTTCTGTGATTTCTCTGCCGGCCTCTTCCAGACGTGCAATGTTCTCGTTCATTCTGTCAGTCGCGTTCACAGCAAGATCGCGGCCGAACTGCTCGAGATCGCTTGAGAGATAGCTGCCAATGTTTTCGAGCACTTTCCCAAGCGCAACCGCAACCGCATTGCCAATGATGTTGAAGGTCGTGACGATCGCACTGAACGTGCCGACTAACGCTTTGAAAACGCCAGAGGCCATATCAAAACCAGCCGACACGCCAGAAAGCGTTTCGGAGATCCCGCTGAAACTGCTCATGAACTCATCGAAGATTCCAGCGAAGTAGGTGGCCCCCTCAAGCAGCACGTCTGTAATCGCATTGGCAATGCCCGTGCCGCCTTCGCCGGTTGTGCCGCTCCACTCCTCCACAAACTTGAGAAACTGATTCGTGACTTCCGTGACCGCAGGGGCAAGGTTCCCCATCACCTGGCCAATGATTCCGTTGACCGTGGCCAGCACGAGATCAAAGGCATCATTCATCTGCGTGACGTTATTCACTTGCGTCTCGCTGACGATGATCCCAAGCCGCTCGGCCCTTGCCTGGAGTTCCTCGATGCTTGCTGCGCCTTCCTTGAACAATGGCGCAAGCGCAGCACCCTGCTTCCCAAATATCTCCACGGCGGCAGCTGCCCTATCGGCCGCAGTTGGAAGTTGAGAGATTGCATCAGCAATCGCCGAGAACTGGTCTTCCGGCGAAAGCGCACGCAACTCGGTGACCGACAGGTTTATTCCCTTGAGCGACTTATCAAGGGCATCGCCCGGCGTTGCCTTTCCGATGTTTACGGCAAGTTTCTGCACAGCCCCCAGAAACTGTTCCGTATCAACACCGGCCAGCTTTGCCGCCAACGAATAGCCCTGAAGTGCTTCTACCTCAACACCAGTGCGCTGAGCGAAATCGTCGAGGGTATTCAGCGAAGCATTTACTGTCGTGGCAAACGACGTGACTTGGCTGCCAATGTCGCGGAATACGCTGCCGATCGTCCGCAGACCGTCCAGCAGCAGGCGTCCGATCTCAACCTTTGCAATCAGACTGACGTTTTTAGCCAGCTTTTCCGTTTCTTTGTCGGCCTTCTTTGTTGAGTCCGCAGCACGGTCTAGGTCTGTCTTCGCCTTCTCCATCGCCCGGTTGTAGGTTTCTTGCGAAATCCTGCCGGCCTTGAGCTGATCATCGAGTTCATCTACAGCGTCGGCGTATTTTTCCTGCGGGCTGATGTTGGCCTTCGTGATGTCGGCCGCCCGCTTGAAGGCTGCGGCCTCCTTGTTGATCGTCTCGGTCAGCGCGGCTGCGTTTTGCAGCTGCACTCGCTGTGCTTCTTCATTGGCACCACTGAACTCAGCGCGAGCGCGTGCTGCCGTCTCTTCAGAGATAGCACCCTCTTGCAAAAGCCGTGCGACTTCGTCCAGCTGCTTGGCTCTGCGCTCTTCGACCGTCGCAAACTGCTCGGTTATTTTTTGCCCCTGCTTTAGCAGTTCAAGGCGATTACGCTCAGCCTCAAGGGCATTTTTCTGCGATTCGCTTCCATCGAACACTGCCCTAGAGTATGTGCCTTCGGAGATGGCACCGATCTGCAGAAGCCTGTCAAGCTCCGCAACGATATCCGCGCGTCGCTGTTCTTCAGTTGCATACTTACTCGTCACCTCCAATCCACGAGCGAATGACGCGGCAGTTGCTCTGCTTGACGCCTCAAGCTTGGCATATTCCTCGGCATACTGCTGCGCAGTCAACTGGCCAGTTTTCATCGCGCTGTTTAGAAACGCGAAATCAGTTGCGGCTTGACGCTGAGCAGCCGCTGCGGAAGCACTTCCTGCGGCAAACTGATCAAAAACCTTGGTCACCTTGTCGGCTTCGGTGGCCAACTTCTCGAGAGCACGCTCTGCCGGCGTCAGGTTCTTCACCACACCCGAGGCGTCGGCGTTCACCTTCAATGCTAGGGAAAGAATGTTGGCCATGGCTTACTCGCTCGGAAACGCCAGAAGCTTCTGGAGTTCAGATTTCATCTGGTTGACGTGCTGCGGTGCTTTCTCGATTGGATTGAAATCACTGGCAGATGGTGTGTTTCCCTTGGTGGAATACGGAGCGAGCACGGCACTTGTCAGCAGTCCTGTCTGCAGCCACGGATCAGGCAGAGCGTGAAAATGTCGCGTGAACGCGATCCATTCGGATAGCTCCTGTGAATCCATGCGGCGGGACAGTTCCCGCACCGTCATTCCCAAGTGCCCGGCCAGGCGAAAGATAAATCGTCGCGTTGGCCGGGCACTCAGTTTTTTGCCAGTTCCTCCACGTCGGTTTCGGTCATGTTGTTGTGCTTCATCGCCTTGTCGAAAAGCTTTGAGACGATGGCCGCAGACTTCTTTGAAAGCTGCTCGATGCCAGCCTCGTCAAAGAGCCTGTCGCCGTTTTCTGGATGACACAGGCAGCGGGCAAGGTACTTCGTTCGGAAGTTGTCGATCCCTCGCTCCTTGTTTCCGATCCATTCCTTTTCGTAGGAATCACGCTCCTCAACCGTCATCACTCGGATGCCAAGCACCAGAGGCTTGCCATCTGCACCCTTCCATTCCTTGACCGTCACCTTGAGGATCGGAAGATCGTCGGCCGCAAGAATCTGGGCAGCAAGTTCTTGAACTGTCAGCGTCATGGGTTCTCCTATGTCTGGACTCGAAACGAGGCGGTGTACTTCGCCACGTCGTTGACGACGCCGTTGATCTTCAGCGTCTCACAGACACACTTTGCGGTGTATGTCAAACCACCGCCCGAGATAGCCAGGTCGCCGCGCTTGCCGTACAGAGAGCTGCTGATGTTGGTTGTGGAAAGGCACTTGATCTCTACAGTGCCACCGTCAACAAAAAACGGGACACTGCGGCCAAGCGGCATTGAGCCGCCGTGAGTCACGGCTATCTCCTGCACTTCGCCAAAACTGACGCCGCGAAAAGATGCCGTCACGCCGGCTGCATAGGTAGCCATGACGGGCCTCCGTCAGGACTAGCTGCGCTCGATGCGGATCGTCGCCTGGCCTCGGATGGCGTCCTGAGTGGCAAGCGTCAGCGTAGAGCTCTGGACGGTGCCAACTCGAGACAGCAGGGAAGAACCGCCGATGGAGATCGACAGCGTGCCAGTTTCCTTGTCGGCAATCAGTGTCTTGCCGATGTAGTCGAACTGGACAGACTGCCCGGTATCGCCACTGGACGCACCGGCAAGCGGAAGGGCCAAGGTCTTCGCCGTTTCGCCGGCCGTCTGCCCGAGGTGCGAGACGTTGATCTTGTCATCGGTGGCGGTCGGATCGGTCATGCTCACCACCACGTTGGTGATGGTGTAGTTCGTGGACCTCCACGAGAGAACTGTGCCCGATCCATCGTGCGGCGTTTCAAAGGCCATCACTAAATCTCCTGCCAGAGGATTGAATACGTTTGGCTGACTTGGTAGACGGGCGGAAGGTCGCCGCCAGCAAGCTGGACGAATCCATCGCTTTCGGTGTCAAGGCTGACATTCCGAACGCCCACATATTCTGAGTTTTCGACTCCCCACCCATCCAGAACATCACGCACCCGGTCAGCAATATCCCTGACGCCCTCATACGTCGTGGCGTAGATGTCCAGGGCCAGCTGCACGGTGGTGATGCCAGTCGGCCCGCCCAGTGACTGCTGCCGCAAGACTGAGACTCGACGCCAGGTGGCGAAGGGCAAGTCCGCAGATTGCGGAGCAAGCACCGGCCAGACACGCTGCCCGAGGACGTTGGCTACCAGCGGGTCGGCCATGATGGCCCTCGCCACAGCCTGCTCTGGAGATTTCAGCACGTCTAGCCTCCCGCCTGAATGGTGGCACCAGTGACGCTGCCGGTGCTGGTGTAGGAGAGTTTTTGTATGGCCGCCTCAAGAGACAGGCCAATCTCTCTGGAAAGGATCTGGCCAACCTGGCCCCGCGTCTGATTCCATGCCGTCTGCACAGGCGGGCGGCCAGTCCAGCCACCGATCGGCATGGCAGGGATTCTGATGGGAACCTTGGACTTCTTGAAGAAAGCTCGAGGGTAGGCGGGATCAGTCGAAAACGATTTCCCGTCAGGGGACTTCACAACCTTGAACGGGCCAAGCCTTTCAAACGATGAAGCGATGTAGGCGTTCTGCCCAGAGACTTGGTGGGCACGCACCGTGACAGACTTGCCAGACCTGACTACTCGCGTGTGCGATTTCCGCTGGTAGGGCTTGTTTGAGAACGTGGCCACGTAGCGATCCTGAGTGCCAAACTCAAGCCACCACTGATGAAATCCACGGTCAGGCCCGGCTCGCACGCTGCCGCCGGCAGCGGACTGCGCACCGCCTTTGCCTGCGCGGTTGTAGCCAACGAGGCCCACGGCGTTGCCATCTTTCGGGTACTTCACAACCTTGTGATTCACGGCTCTCCGAAGATTGCCGGTCGGGCCTTCTGGCGTCACTTCCCTCAGCCGTAGGAACACAGGCCAGATCGCCTTTTCCAAGGCTTCGCCCAAAATGTCGGAAAGCCCCTTGTTGTCAAAGAGCTTCCCGAGCGAGGCTTTCATCTGACGCAACTCGTCGGCATCAAGCGAAAGGTTGATTTTGCCAACGGCCATCAGGCAGCCTCCTGGCAGATCAGCTCGTGCTCGCTGCGGCTTTCGTGCTCAAGCAGGCTGACGATCTCCAGCGTGCGGCCACGCCATGAGATCCGCATGGCCTGCGTCAGGCCAGATAGATACCGCATGCGGACTCGGTGCGTCACGTCCGTCTGCTGCTGGCCATAAAGCAAGGACTCGCGAGAACCAACGCCCTCAACGCTCGCCCAGCGTTCCGCAAACGTGCTCCACGAAAGCACGGTTTCACCGAAGGCATTCCGGCTTTCCGTTGCCTGCTGAACGGTTACGCGCTCTCGGAGTTCACCAGGGCGAATCATATCGGATAGCCAATAATCACGATGGAATACGTTCCCGTCCCCGTTCCTGCACCAATCGTGAGAGGCTGTGCCTCGCTGCAGTCGCTGGAAGCAACGCGGCCACTCGCTGAAATCACCGAAAAACTGTCGCCACCAAGCGTGCGGCCATATCCGCCGCTCCACTGAAATAGCAGCCGACTGACTGTCTCAAAGGTCAGCGTATTGCCTGCGGCATCCTTAAAACCAGAGTTGAAATCAATGGATGCAGTCTGGCCGTCTGCAAGCGTGCCAGACGTGAACGCAGCGATGTATTCCGAGCCGATTGATTCGGACTTGGCAAGGCTGATGATCCGCACGTCGGTTGTCCCTGCCGTGTCGTGAATCAGCGCATCAACGGTGATCCGGCCTTCAATCGTCATGCGTAGCCTCCCCATTTCTGCGTTGACAGCAGGGACTCCACCGCAAACTCCAGCTGCTTGCTAATGCTGCCAACAAGCACTGCGCCACGGTTTTCGTACCAGAAGCCAATGAGCATCAGCATGGCGTGGCGGATTGACGCCGGCACGCTGGAGCCGCTTGAACCGTAGCCGGCCCACCACGTCACAGCGACTGCGTTTGCGTCATTTACATGCGGAGGCCATTGACTGTTGTAGAGCGGCCGCACGACGCCAGGAGTAGAGTTACGATCTACCCTGTATACAGAAGAGCTGAGCACGGCAGTCACACTCCCACTGTAGGCGTATGTCATCGTGACGCTCGTGGCCGTTCCGCTGGAAACCATTGGCGGCCGTGGAAGCTCAATATCCCCAATCGGGAAAGAATCAAGCCGCATCACCCACTGGGTATTGACCAGCGTGCGGTCTAGGTATGCCTCAACCCACTCGCGGGCTGCCGTGATGAGCGTGCCGATGTAGGCGTCATCGTCGGAGATATCGACTCTCAGGTGAGCCTTCGCCTCGGCTACCGTGACAGGTTCAACCGCCGGGCCGCTCGATCTCGTCAGGCTTCGGTATCGCACGGCGTCCTCGTCTCCTCGGCGTTGCGTCTGCTGTTTCCGCCAGCCGGTCAATGGCAGCCGTCTCGATGATGCTTCCGCGATCGTCCTCAACGGCAACCCTGCGGGCGATCAGCTCCGTTGCCAGCCCGCCTGGAATATCTGCTGACTGCCCTGGCCGGAAGTTTCTCCATGCTCGGGCAAACACTAGTTTCCTCATCCGGGCACACTCCATGCAGTTTCGGGGCGTTTTCCACCGTTTGTGAAATCGGTGGCGTACTGAAAAACCGGCTTGCCGAGATCACGGCTCGGCCATGTCACGACGTATTCACCGTGCCCAAGCACCACGCGAGGCGTGATGTAGACACGATTGCCGGCGGCCTTGAACTGCCGCCAAAACCATATGTCATCATCGCACCGGCCGGCACCGTCGCTGTATTCACCAGACTCGTTGGGCTTGCCAAAAAACCAAGGCTTGGCCGTTCTCTTGAGTGCAGCCGTTGAGATCACCGTGCATCCAAAGTGGGCGGTGTCTACCTCCTGCACTGGCTCGCCAAACCACTCCCTCGGCACCTGCGTCTGTCCTTCAGGCGGCGGATCGTCCAGTGTCCCCAGCAGCGTCATCATCGGCCTGCCGTCCTCTCGCTTCACCTGAAGCCCCGTGATGGCATCGCACTGGAAAGCCATGGCCATCGCCATAAGGCTCTCAATATCCTCGCGGGTGAAAAACGTGTCGTAGTCGATGGTCAGGATGTATTCACACTTGTCGATCCATTGCTCCATCGTCCGCTGGAGAACCTGCCCCCAGAACGCACCAGTGCCCATTGTGGGCCTGATTCCGAGTGGCATGAGTGCCTGAGCCCACCCATAGAAGTTGCTCATGAAGCCGAGCCGTGGAACGCTCATGACGGCTTCCACACGGACATCTACGGTCGTTTCACCAACCTTGACGATCATAGACCCTCAATACAAAAGCGGGCCGCCCCGAATGGAGCGGCCCGCCTAGGTTGTCATCGGTGTCAAGCCGTCAGGCTCACGCACCAACGAGGGCGATCATCGGGCCGGCGACGGTGTCGCTGCCGAGGGTGTGGTTCGAGATGCCCACCCGAGCGATGGCACGGATCACCGTCTGGTCGCTCAGGAAGTTCACCTGATCCGAGCTCGCCAGTTCGATGCCGGCACGAGTGCCGTAAATCGAGGAGTTGGCGAGGTTGCCGTACATGCACATCACGACGCCGGTCGAGTCCGTTCCGCTCGGCAGCTGGTCGGTGAGAACCACCGGGCTTCCGAGGAACGTCAGGCCCATGCCAGCCGACAGGCCAACCGATCCGCCCTGGGCGAGATCGAGAGCCTGCATGCAGGTGGCGAAGAAGTACGGCGAGCAGTACCACTTGGCACCCTGACGGGAGTGCTGCGGAAGCTTCGCCATCATCGCCAGCAGGTTGGCCTTGGTCACCTCGTCGGGCGTGTCGCCGGACGCCGTCACGAGCGAAGCGGCGTAGGTGGCCGCCGAACCCGCAAGGATGCCGCCCGTGTACGTGGTGGCGATGCCAGCCACGGAAGGAGCGTTTGACGGGTTGCCGTTCCAGGCAACCGTCTCGACGGCGTTGCTGATCGCCAGGGCGAGCTCGGCAGCGATCCAGTCGCTGATCGAGATCACGGAGTCCATCAGCAGTTCGCTCGAAACCGTCACGGCACCGGCCACCTTCTTCGCCGTCACAGTCACCTGCGTGGCAGTCGGGTCAGCCGGCGTGATCGCCGAGTTTTCCGAGATCCAGCTGCCCGAGAGGCCAGCGGTGCGCTTCGGGAAAAGCACCACATCGCTCGGCATCTGGAGGCTCGTCGCGTTCTGTGCGAAAGCCGAATACTGATCCACGAGGTTCAGCACGGTGCTGGAAAGAACGTCGGGCACCGTGTAGCTGCCCGAGCCCGAGGCACCACCGAGAGCACGCACCTCCACGCCGTGGTCATTGCACCACTGGCGGGCCTCGGCATCGCCGCCCTTGGCCTTGAACCACATGCCGACGCGGTAGGCGTCATCGGCCGTCTTGAACGCACGCAGGCGGCCCGAGTAGGGCACAGCCTCAATGCGAACCGCACTGCGCTCCTCAACCACTTCAGGAGCCGGCGTGCAGCGATCGTTGACCGCCCGCAGGTTCTTGGCCGAGTCGGCCACGCCACGCTCAAACTCGATCTTTTTTGCAAGCTTCTCGGCCTGGCCGGTGAGCGTCTCGAGCTCCAGGTCACGCTCGGCGATCTTGTCTTGATCGTCCGATTCCATGGCTCGCACCGCGTCAATGCGATCGGCCAGCTTGGCGGCTTCGTCCTGAAGCTTCTTGAGGTTGTCCACGTTGTATGTCTCCTGCGGCGGTATTGCCGTGAGAGACATGGTGCCTTTAGCGTGCGGCCCTCTTGCAGAAGCGGACTTCGGATTGTGTTGTTTTTACAAACACCACACCAGACGCTCCGCACCGAGGGCATCGCATGTACCGCTGCCGTTCATCACCGCACCGGCGGCTCGAGCGAGTTCGCAACCGCTCGCCGCATGTGCATCTAGCATCGGCCATTTCGGAGCCTCAGTGTTGCTGCAATGGCACCATCCACGGCAAGCGATCGCCGCCGTGACTCGGCCACCGGCTTCTCCTCAACCTGACTCGCCATCCACGCTTCATAGGATCGCTGGGCAACGCTGACGCTGCTGGCTGGGTAGGCCGGCGTCAGCACAACACTCACGTCAGCCAAGAGCGAAACGTCACGGATTTCACGCACCGGCCCCTCGTCATCGCTCGTCCACCGCTCGCCCTTGGCATCGACTGCAAACGCAAACGAAGAGCCCTTGAGATCACGACGCCGAACCAGCTCGAGCGTGTCACGGCCCACCTGCGTATCGGGAGGAGTGACCACATACCGCAGTCCCTTTTCGTCAGTGGTGAGCTCCAGCGTGCCGCTCGAGGTGCGGCCGAGGATCAGGTCACTGTTGTGATTCAGCAGTGCCACGACATCCTGCCGCCCTCGTTGACGAGAAAGAATCTTGTCGAATGCACCCGGCAGAATGATTTCACGGAAGGCCGATCCGCCTTCCCGAAGAGGCAGGCTGTGGCGGTTGTAGACCGCAGCGTATCCCACCAGAACCTGCGTGCCGTTGGCACGGGTTTCGATGGTGAGCTCGGCTTCCGGAACATCGTCAAACGCTAGGCAGCGGCGTTCAAGTTCCATTTGCGGGAACCTCCTGGGCGGTAGTCGTGTCTTCGCTGTTGTCGGCTGGCGTGCCGTCCATCGGCTCCTGCGTGGCATCTGGCAAAACCTGCGGCGCAGGCTCGCCAGCCTTCTCCAGTGTGGTCATGTTCAGCTGAATGAAATGCTGGTCGCCTTCTGGCCCAATCGGGTTCAGGTTCTCAAGCTCCCTGATCTCGTTGACGGTCATCCAGCCGTTCTGCAGTGCAGACACGAAATAGGAAGCACGGCTAGCATGATCGCCGCGCAGCAGGCCAGTCAGAACGTGCTCCGCGAAGTAGGTGTCATCCTCCGTGATCAAGTCACGGCTGATGGCACTCTCCCACCGCCGGCAGTGCGGAAGCAGGCAGTGCTGCACAAACTCCACGCCCTGAACTTCGATGTTGTTGAACGTCGAACGCTCCAGCGATTGCAGCAGATGCAACGGAACCCGCATGGCACGGGCGCACTCCTCAATCTGGAATCGGCGTGTTTCCAGATACTGGGCAGCCTCGTTTGATCCGCTGAGCTCGTGAGCCTTCACACCGTTGGGCAGGATGGCAGTGCGAAACGCCCTGTCTGCGCCTCGGTGCATTCGCTCCCACTGCTCACGCAGCCGCTCGGCAGCGTCGGCCGGAATCGGGTTTTCGCTTTCAAGCACGACGCCAGGGCGAGCACCGTTGCCAAAGTAGCTCGAGCCGTGCGACTCAAGAGCCTGCGCAAGCCCAATCGCGTTTCGGCTCAGGCTTGCTGGCTGAAGCCCATTGATGCCGTCCGTGGTCAGCCACCGCAGGTGAAAGATCTGATCCTGCGAGTACATCGTCTGCCGGCCGCTCGGCTCACGGTACCGATACCGCAGCGAGCCGTTTTCTAGACGCTCCACTTCCATCCGGCTTGGATGGAGTGGCCACAGTTCACTGACGGCTCCGCTGGCACCTGGCCGGATTTCAGCGAAGGATTGCCCGTACATCAGGTAGAGGGCCGTCATCTGTTCTCGGAACTCCATGGCCGTCTGCCATGGATTGGGCTGACGATGCAGAAGCCGATAGAGAGGCTGGTCGGATGCCTTCTCTTTGCCGCCGTCTGCGAGCCGCCGGAACAGATGCAGCGGCAGGCTTGCGACAGTTTCCGAGATCACCCGAATGCAGGCCAGGAATGCCGAGCACTGCAGGGCAGTCTCAGGCGTCACTCTGACTCCTGACGGCGTGCGATTGCCGGCAACCTCGTTCCAGTCAACGCTGCGAAGCTCGTGCATCCGAAAGTCTGCCAGTTCGCTCATATGCTGATGATGTCCCAGTTTTGCGGTGCTGGCGGTGCCGTTGCCGTCGCGTGAATGCCGATTGCCATCGTGAGCGAAACGATCCCGTCAATGCGTTCGGTGCTGCGTGATTTGCTGGGCTTGATGTTTCCGGCTGGATCGCCCTGAATCGCCACGTTGCCTGCCTGCCAGGTCAGCACCGGATGGCCACCGTGGAGGAGTTTTCCGCCAACCACCATGGCTTCAAGTTGCTTGGCTGGGCTGCTCATGCTGCCGTAGCCTTGCCCAAAACCTACGACATCTAGGCCGTCTCCTTGCAGTTGCGTCGAAAGCTGCGTCGAGTTCCAGCGATCAATCGCGATCTGCCGAATCCGGTACTTCTTGGCCAGCTCGTTGATGCCAGCCCGCACTAGATCAAAATCAGTGACGTTGCCAGGAGTCATGTGCAGGTGCCCCTGGCGATGCCACGTCAAGTAAGGCACCTTGTCGCGACGTTCCCGCTGGTGAGCGTTTTCGTCTGGTATCCAGAAGTGCGGCTCTACCCAGTAGGTGCCATCGTCTAGGGGAAACAGCAGGACAAACGCCGTGGTGTCGAATGTGGTTGCCAAGTCCAGGCCAGCCCAACACTCGCGGCCGGTGAGATCCACAGGGCAGGGACTGTTGCCCTGAGCCCAATGATCCATCCGCAACCACCGCTGATCCTGCTCTGTCCACTGGTTGAGGTACAGCTGCCGAAAGGTGTTTTCGTATGCCGGCATCTCAACCGCTCGAGCACACTCGCTGCGGAGAAACTCAGTCCGCACGGAAACGCCTAGGTTTGGGTTGGCCTTCGCCCATGTGGCTTCCAGCTTCCAATCATCCGAAGGATCTGCCGCCCAGATCATCGGCAGAAACGTATCGTCTTTGACTGCTCCAGTCGCCACCGATTCGGCGTATTTCCAAACCTCCCAGCAGACGCTCTTTCGGTCATACCCTGCCGTGGTCAGGGCAACCGTCAGCGGGTTGCGGCGTGCCCCCTGGCCCGAGAGCATGACCTCCCACATCTCGCGGTTACTGACGTGCAGCTCGTCAAAAACCACAGCGTGAGGCGATAGCCCGTGCTGCAATCCAGCCTCGGCGGAAAGGCTTTTATAGGTAGCGTGCGTGGACTCTCGCACTATGGCATTGCGATACACCTTCAGCTGTGCCGACAGCGTTGGCGACTGCTCTACCGCAATCTTCGCGGTATCAAAAACCAAACGTGCCTGATCTCTTGATGCAGCACACGAATAGACTTCGGCACCAGGCTCCGGCTCGAGCAGGCACCGCAAAGCTATTCCTGCGGCTAGCGTGCTCTTGCCATTTTTGCGAGGCAACGCCAGCAGGCTTGTGCGAACCTTTCGCTTGCCGTTCTCTTCGGCGAACAACGCGCGAACGTAGTTCTTCTGCCACGGCTGCAGCAGAAAAGGCTTGCCGCCCAGCTCGCCTTTCGCGTGCGTCAGGTGCTTCTCAAAGAACCTGACGGCGAGACACGACGGGCAGACGCCGCATTGCTTTTCATCCGAACATGCGCCGATCTTCGTCGTCTTCTTGCGGGCCATTCTCAACTGCCGAGACTCGGGCCAACGCTGAAGCCGTCAGGCCAAACTCTGCCGCAAACTTCAGCATTTGATTGCGGGCATCACGCTTGCGGTTCCAGGCGGGGTGATTGCTCACCCTACCTTTATCGTCAACGAATGTGGCTCCGTTGGCCTTGAGTTCACGATCGGCTTCGATCATGTCCGCCAGGGAATCGCAGTAGGCCGCCAGAGTCTGCTGGTGCCTTGGGCTCATCACCTTGGATGCCTCAAGCATTGGAACGATCCGATCCCACTCCTCGCTCGCAAGTTCCGAGAGCCAATGAGGGGCCGGCGGAATGCCAGGATCAGCATCAATGCCAGTCTTGTGCGGCCCCCTAACGCGAGCCCCACGGAGCTTCAGCAGCGGTTTAGGTGTCGGCTTGCGTCCTCTACCCATTTCCAAACTCCCATTTTCGGCCCCGCGTACGGCGTCT
>Ga0075458_10000101_pt1 | contig 26317 bp, 32 predicted proteins | sample DEB3_08_DNA_FD_77576 | JGI IMG/M metagenome (GOLD analysis project Ga0075458, IMG submission 77576) | Aqueous microbial communities from the Delaware River and Bay under freshwater to marine salinity gradient to study organic matter... | ecosystem: Environmental > Aquatic > Marine > Coastal ... | reverse complement strand
CTGAATAATCGAACAATACTTTGGCAACAAAACGCATCATTGGTTCAATAACCGCCGCGTATGAAAACGCGATACCGCATACCCACATGATGAACGGCCTAGCCCCGGCTATAAACCAGTTACTAGACTTGGCTTCCTCTACATTCACCGCGATCTGTGCAAGCTGGATTTTAATCCCGTTGTCCATTGCGAACTTCTGGAACTCGGTATCTATCTCCTTTGCTTTCAATAATTGTTCAGGAGTCCAGCCTTGTAAGGTAGATTTAATCGCGTCAACAGTGGCTTCCTTCGCTCCTAACTTATCGGCTAGGAACTGAATCCCTGCCGCTGCGATACCTCCTGCGGGGCCGGTTATGAATTGAGCGATTGCGGGGAGTGCGTTAGTCCAAGACATAGTTATTCCATGAATAGTTTTTTCTCAGCCTCGCGCCTACGAGTCAATCCGGGCAAGACCTTACCTACAGATTTGTTCCATCTTCCAAACTGTTGAGCCGCCGCTTCCTTGTTTCCTTGATTCAAAAGTTTAAGCAAAGTCGAGGCTTTCAAAGACGCACAGCCACAGTTATAAGAAAACGAAACAAGAGCATCGAACATCCCTTGAGTCATTTCCACTTCTACAGACTCGTTAACGCATTCCTCAAATCTGTGAACGTCTAACCTGAGCAATTCGTCGGCTTCCTCTTGGGTGATTTCGTCACCTAACTTAACCCCTCCGGTATGGCCGTAACCGATAGTAATCGGCTCTCCACCAGTGCCAGGATCGGGATAAGCCTTTAGTGAGAGTCCTTCAAACGATTTAATGAGTTCCAAACCTTTGTCGCTGATTTTCAAACCATGTATCCCCGTTCGTAAAGTGTGCAAGGTAGATCGTTCATTTCGTCGCCATCACCAGAAAAACATTCGCTAGGGCGTATGCCACCAGAACTAACGCCATCCAATGCTTTCCTTCCGCGAACAGGCTTACCGCTGCCCCCGCGTATAGGAGTGAGGTAATTAAAAGCAGGGGTGCGCTCACGAGTAGGCTTTTTCAAGGAATTTCAGACTCACAAACATTGGGTCGTAATGTCCTTCACCGTCTACCTCATGCTTAATCACAATCTGCCTTCTTTGGTTGTTGCCCTGATAACCTAGATAATCTTCGTCGTGCTGGTAGAACGTGCCTGAGAATAAAGCGATGTTCTGAGTCTTTTTGTGGATCGCTATATCTGTGTGTTGGACATGGCCTTGAGTGCAGGAACGTTGGCGCTCTCGAAGGAGGGTCGCGGCAGAGGCAACTGGTCGGCCCATAACACCACTTGTGAAGTAGTGGCAGTATTCGATGCCATCAATGAGAACGGGCTTGAGAAAGTCGTGGACTTCCCATCCGTAATCTTTAAGCCCGAGATCATCAAACGAGAACTTTCCTGAAAACTCTGGGTTGTTATCTGCCACCCTAATGACTCTGTGTTCATGGTTTCCTAGAGTGAATACCAGTCTAGGCTTGTAATCTTTAGTCTCTTGTATAGGCTTTAAGAATCGCTCCATAGCCTTGCGACCGGCTTTGATGTCATCGACATACCTTCTACCTTCAAAGGCCAGCTTCCCCTTGTCGTAAGAGGATAGGGAGGGCATATCAAACCAATCACCGATCATTACTATTACGTCGGGTCTTTTCTCGGAGGCGTAGTTACCAGCCCATTCAAGGTGATCTGTGTTCACCCCTGGTTTAACCTGAGTATCAGGTATGACCATGTGCATCCGGCCTAATCGTTGCTTCTGGTAAATCCGTGGGGCTTCTTTTTTGAATGTAGGTCTTAGCCCCCTGAGTTTTCCTGCCGCCGCCCTGCGCTCCAATGTGTTTCTTGGGATGTCCGTAGCACCGGCTAATATTGCCAAGTGCGCCGATCCGTATTCTTCGATGATGTCAAGTGCTTGAACCAAAACAGAGTCAGGCAGTCTCTTAAATGTCACTTTTCCTTTCGTTACCCATCAGGGATTGAACAAGGTCATTCTTTTAGCTTCAGAACGTCAATGTCTCCACCGCAGAACATGTTTATTCTTGTCGCCTCTTTACAAGCTAAATCAGGAGGCATTTTCTGGATTCTCATGCAATACAACGCTACGTCAGCCCCACAGCCTACTGCGTAGTTTTTCTCTTTCAACTTAAAGCCGTTTAGGGAATTGTTATAAAGAAATATCCCGTCATCCCTCAGATGAAGGATTGAGAAATTGTCTTTTTCGTAATCGAAAACAGGTCTGTCATTGGCCGGTTTCCCTCTGGCTATCCAGTCCATGACTAACTCAGGATGATTCCCTGCCCCGCCGAGAATCGAACCGTCAAGTAAGCGGATCATCTTGTCTGCGTAGTAATGGCTTGAGTCATCTTCATGGCAGAGGGAGTCAGCGGCCATCATTTCAAGGTTGCAAGCAATGACGGTCATTGGAGATTCTTCTTATCAATTACCAAGACAGCCATTACAAAATCTCCAGCAAATACTAGAACCCGACCATCTTCTAAATAAACGTGCATCCCTTCGTCTGTTCTTTCTCCGTGGGATATAACTGAACCGCTTAGATGCTCCATCACATCCTCAACGGTGGAGAGTTCCATCTAAACCTCTGGGTCTCGCTTAAACGCCCTTGAGGACATCTCTCCCCTGTCTCCTGTCTCATCAATCAAAAGCACGTTTCCGTTAAGAGGCATCCAGCAAGCCTCCAAAGCCTTCCCCTGCCACACGACCGCAGCACTTTTAAACTGCGAGTGATACTGTTCTTGAATCATGTTTAGAACAGTTTTATTCGTGCAGGATTTATCAGTGTCGAGTGAGATTGTTATCTGAGGGTTTCGGAACCAGACTTTCTCAGCGTGGACAGAAAGGGAGAGGGAAATCAGAAGAAGGATTAGGTATCTCATTATTTGCCCCTCAACATTTCAACAATCTTGTCCAGCTTCGCGTCAAAGTGGTCGCGCTGGTTCTTTATCTCGGTAAACAGGGAGATTTCCGTTTGCCTTCGTTCGTCTCTGTCCTTGTCTGCGCGGGTAACATAGGAATCAAAAGTTGAATTAGAGACCTTCCCTTCCTCCAACTTAGCAATCCTTCCCATCGTCGTTGTCCAGAGCCAAGCACCTACAGCAGCAATGGCGGCAGCAACCCACGCCAATACTTGACTTAGAAAACTCCCGTCCTCGGCTCCTGATGCCATTTCGTTTCCCCAATAAAAAAGCCCCTTTCGGGGCCGGTTAGTCGTTTATGTCGGATATCTAAACAAATAAAAACGCCACGGCAGAGCAAACCGCCAGCGCCAGCAAAACCGCCGCAGTCGCACCGCGCACGGACAACTGAACGAACAGCGCACCTTCTGCAATTCGCGCCTGCACATACTTGAGATCACGCCACCAGAACGCAGGATCATCTTTCGGGTTGATCGGCTTCCATCCGACATAGCCCTTGAACTCACGCCCAAAGACTTCCCCAAAGTTCCATGTCAGGAACGGATACCGACCGCGCATCAGTATCACTCGCTGCAAGTCGAGCAGACTCCACGACTCACCATATTGGTTATACATAGGGGCAATCTCAGCCCACACCGCACGGCGAAATCGGAAATTGATTCCTTTGCCTTCGGGCCACGGATGCGCCTTTGCGTCGAGTTCGTCGTTGGTCACAGCTTCGCCCGCTTCGGTGCTATGGCTGCTTCTGCTGCCGATGCTTTGACGTATGCGGCTTGCGCTTGAATCCCGAGGCTGTCACCGGCGGCAAGAATAAACTCGCGCAGTTCGCGTTGCGTGATCTGTCGTTTGCTTTCTTCCTCGACGATCTGCTCTAGCGCGACAACCGATTCTGGCTTCGGATCGCTCAGACTTTCCTGCGTCGGCGGGAAGTCTTGATCCAAAATAAATTCACCTTCACCAGGTTTGTAATCATCCTCAACGCCACGAATGTCCGTTGCAAGCCAGCTAATTTTTTTGTATGCAAATTTCATATTAGTTTGCTCCATTCGGGTATCTAAAGGCACGCAATACTAGGTTTGTGGAAGGAGAACTTCCTACTGTGACAGTGTGTTGGTAATAAATACTTGCAGAACCGTTGATGTTGGTTATCCAAGCCTCTCTGCCCATCCATGTCGGCATACTTCCGGCACCAGCAGAGGCCGCTTTGTAAGGTGTTCCCCAAACCGTTGCATTGATTCCCGATGCAGATCGCAATGACAGGGCGATGTCGTAGTTGGCGGAACCGTCTGCGGTGCAAGTGCCGGTGCCTGAAATCAGAAATTCCTCTGTGTTTGCTCCTGCATACCCTGACAAACTTACACTTGTCTCAGTAGTTGCAGTTCCACCAGTAAGAGCGTTATAGCCGCCGTCAATCCTGCAAACACTTCCACGATAGCGGTAGTTTTCATCAATCGACGATCCGCCCCACCGAAACGGCCCGACAATCGCCCATTCTGTGTAGTCCGTTGGCAGCGTCGGCGCGGTTTCCGATGTGGAAAACAGCAGCGCATCAGTCTGCCCCTCTCCGCTTATGACATAGCAGAAAATCACGCCCGCGCTGAATGTCCCTGACTGATCCCGTCCGTTCGCCGCAGAAGCGCCCTGCGCGGCAGACAGATCGCTGGATGTAACGCTTACGCTTCCAAGTCTGCGCGTGATTCCTGATGTCGGGTTGCGTGTAACGCATTCTTGCGCGGTTACGGTGAAGGTGGTTGATGACTGCGGGTATGCAACCAGCCTTCGGAAAGACTGATTGCCCTGCCCGCTAGTTCCTTCTGAGCCGTTGGTAAGAAAACCACCAGCAGAATTGGCCGCAATCGCTAGGGCGGTAGAAACTCCGGTGCCTAGACCAGTGATGTCACCGACAGCGGGGCCAATAACAGTTTTCCCTGTGGCCTTTTGATAGGCCACGCACCGCCAATTACCAGAACCCTCAGAAATCATCACCGCAATGTCACCGTCTGCCGTGGTGATATTTGCACCACCCGGAAGGATCAAAGAGGTTGCGTTATGAGTAAAAGTTAAGGCTCCCTCAAACTTCAGGACTTTCCAGATACCAGCCCTTACAGTTCCCAAACCTGTAATCGTCGTGGTTCCGGTAATGTCGTGGGCTAAACCCTCAACGGCACCTATATCTGTAGTGGTCGCAGAGGCAATATCAGCCCCTTTATGAGACAAACCCCTGACGATAACCCCTTGAATTTCCCTGAGATTGTCGTCTAAACCCGTTCCGATGCTGGTTGCGCCAGAGGGGGCGTTTGACCCAGTTGTCGATGACCAACCGGCTAATGTGGCTGCTACATCTGCCATTGTTTACTCCAATAAAAAAACCCCTTTCGGGGCTGTGTTATAGTTTTGGGATGGAACTGACGGATTACATGCTTTTAAAGCTGATAATCGTCGCGGTAATCGCTTTTATTGCCGGACTGCTTGGCTGGCTGCGTTAATCAACAATGCTCTTGTAGGGTCGTTTTCAAGTGCCGATAAAAGACCCTGCATTGATCCTTTCCCATAATTGGCGGGGTTTAAAAAAGCCTGTTGATACGGCTTTGATAAAATCCCGTATCTTGATGCAACCCTAGCCGCAGGTAGCGCAGTTAATAGTGGCGCACCAGCACCGGCACCAGCGCCAGCGGTAAACATATCCAAAATTGTTAATGGGTTTGCGTTACCTGATTTTGCAATACCAGCAACATCTCCGAAGTTGTTTGCAAACCTACCAATCGTCGCAAGTTCCCCTGAGAGGGGTTTCCCTTTCTGCAAGGCCCTGCCTAGAACCTTCGCGTCTACAACGCCACCGCCCTCCCTGATCGCATCCTCAACCGTGTGGGCTTTTGCCATGAGCGTTCTTGCGTCCCTGAAACCCTTTAGAAGCTCTTTGCCATTTTTCCCCATCACTTTTAGTTGTCTCTCAATTTGATCCTCAAGAGCTTTTGCAATCTCCCTTTGAGCGCGACCTAAAGCCTTATCCCCCTTTTGGAAGGAACCAGCAGCATCATCTCTCAGGTTTTGGATTGTCTTAATTGCGTCATCTGCTGAAAACATCTTTACCTTGTAACCATCAACCAAACTCGTTACAGCCTCTTTTTCTGCGGCAGGGAAAGATTTTGCGGGGCCACGGTATTTGTTGGCGATCTGGTCAAGAGCGTTTTCGTATGCCTTCCCCGTCAGCATTGGGGCGCTGCTTTGCGTCACAGGTTTATAACCAGCATCAAACGCCGCACTCCTAACGGCTGCGGTTGTCTCGGATGTGAGTGGCGCGTCAGCAGAAAGGCCCAACGCCTTACGTGCAAGATTGTCAGTTACAGCCTGATTTTTTATAGTTGCAAGCTGGTTTGTTTTGTATTTCCCTGAAACGCCCTCAAGAATCCTGCTCCCAACTCCACCACCAGCAAGTGACGGGGGGGCCACATAACCGGCAGCAAGAGAATCTTCAAGCGTTTTAGACAGCACAGGGTTTAACTGTTTCTGCCCCAATGCGGCCCTCGTTGCTTGACCAGCGGCACCAGCCAATTTGACCGCGACAGGAAGCCCGCCACCGATTAAAGCTCCAACGGGCGCGGATTCAGGGTCAACCATGCCAGCCATAACATAACCACCAAGACCGCCGCCGCCGACCCGGATTGCGGCGTTACCTGCGCTTTGTGCGAGGCTTGTCTTAGCCATAGGGCCGACCATGCCAGCGGGGTTAAGTCTTAGACCGCCCGACTCAATGGCACTTGCAACTTTGGGGGCGATGTTTGAAACTCCGGGGATAAACTTCGCCGCACCCATAAAAGCCTTTGCCATAGCGCCAGGTATCCCGGCAGTTCCCGCGATCTGAGCGCCCAAATCACCGCCCTTGTAGAGCATTGAATTGGTGTCGGCATGATCCCTCATGAATTGTTCAATGGCTGCGATTCGCTCCTGATTCCTGCTTAAAGGTTGATCTCCAGTAATAAGCCCAGAAACCGTAGGCCCACGGTCTCCCTTGATGTAATCGGTTGCCGCGTCTATGGGACGCATAAATGTCGTCCCAAACCTTGACGCGCCACGCAAAGCGCCCATAGCGGTTTCGCCGATGCCCTCCATGACGGTCATTGGCTCCTGTTGGGGCGTGTTATCAATAACCTCACGGAATCCGAGCTTTTTTGTAAATTCAGAATAAGGAACATCTGAATAAAATTTACTGTGCAATGCTTTGGCAAGCTGCACGTCTGGGATGTCCTGATATTGAGGATATTGCTGACGTATTTCTGCCAGTGTTTTCATTAACGGATTCCGAGAGGATCGTTGTTATCTGTGGATCGGCGGTTATATCCACCGGAGGCTCTTTGTTGGAGCTTCTTTAGACCATCTTGAACGGCTTGGTTAAACTCCCTCGCAGCGGAGATGTATTCAGCCTCAGATTGAGATGAATCCATCCGAGCCTTTGCGGATTCAGCTTTTTTGCCTTCAATTTCCGTAATCTGACCGCCGCCTTTAAGCATTTGGTAAGCGTCAAGGAACACAGTGCCGGACAACTGTTCGTGTCTGCGCTTAAAGTCTGCCGTTGAAGTGCCTGGGATGTATTTAAGCCCCGGAACAGCCATACCATCAATACCTGGAACCGCAGAACCAACAAAAGACTGAAAGCCCGGATGAGGCTTAACGACAGGCTGACCGGGAACAGAAGGAACAACTTTACCATTTACGACCTGCTGAGAGCCGATCATCTCCGACACCAACTTGTTGACCTGCGCGGCCTTCGCTTGTGCGTCTGGTAACGCTTCTTGTGCGCCAACAGTATTTTTCGCCGTTTCTGTTGCCGCCGTTCTTGCGCCAGCTAGACCAGCTTGGATATTCGGATTTGCGTCAAACGCCAGCCGATCCCTTGCGGTTTGAGCGCCCACGTTTGTCCCGTAGATACTCGCCCCCACAGTCGCCGCGTTGTTTGCGCGTGAAGTCTGATTGGTCGCGTTGGTGTTAGCCGATACTCGGTCATATCTGGAATTTTCCCCCTGCTCTCGTAGAGCAGCATCAGGGGTCGCGGTCTTAGCCATTGTTCCGATTAACTGACCGCCGCGCATAATTCCTATTGACCCACCCAAGTCCTGATACTTTATCCCACTGTCTTTAAGCCACGCGCCTGGATCGACTAAAAATCTCTGCTTCTCTATCGGGTCAGAAATACTATTGGCAAAGGTATTAACCCTTTCCTCTTGGGTGCCTTGCTTTTTAAGCCGGTCAATGAGCATTGCATTTTGAAGCTGGTTGCTCTTTTCCGCCCTCGCCTGTTGTAAGGCTTGTTGTTGCATGGCAAGACCTTGCATCCCGCCCGCGCCAAACGCGGGGCCAAAGCGTCCGTAGTTACCCGTGTTATTGGAGAGAATCCCAAGACCGGCACCCAACAGGCCCATCATCTGAGCTTGTTTTTTGTCGTCGGCTGAAGGGCTTAAAAGCCCCTGAAGTTGGCTCAAGTCCATTAGTAGCCCCTCATTTTCCTTAACGTCGAAGGATCAATGTATCCAGACCCCAGACCATAGGGGGAGAGTGATGCGAAACTCTGAGATTGGCCCTGTTGCGGATAAACAGGCATCGCAGGAGGTGGCGACATCATGGGTTGCCCTTGTTTGGGTTTCATAAAATTCACGCCCATCCCGCCCATTTGCATCGCGTCTTTAAACCCCATACCAGGGGCAGCAGAAGCGCCCCCAAGAAGCCCCCAACTATTCCCCGCTGCGGGGAGAGAACTAGGAACAGCCGAAGCCATCCCAGACAGACCCCCCGTAAATCCTGAACCGGGGCCAGCGCCGAGCATCGCTGCGTCAGTGGTTGCTTTAAGACCAAGACCAGCTCCAGAGCTTGTCCCGCCAGCCCCTAAAAGAGCGCCCTCACCGGCACCAGCAGTCAGCCCTGTCCCTGCGGCCTCACCAGCACCACCAGCCAACAGAGGGCCACCGAAATACCCGCCCATACCACCGAGCGCAGCCCCACGGAGAGGGTCTTTTTTATCCAACATCGCGCCCGCACCAGCCCCTAGCATTGCATAAAGAGCTGGCCCTGAAACTACGCCGCCATCAGCCATAATTACCCCCAAAGTCCAAGTAGACCACCCGCAGCAGCACCCACAGGCGCATACTGACCATTTCCATACATCGACCCGATACCGGCACCGGCAAGACCACCGCCGATTGCATTAGCAAAACGGTTAGGTTGATACGGATTCGGGGCAGAGGTGATTGTTTGACCCCCACCACCCACAGAAGCCCTTAGAGCGTTCGCCAATACGTCCAAATTCTTGTAGGGCTGGTTTTGCTGGTTCATAAAGTCCTCGTATTGCATGTTGAGGACATCTTGATTCGCTTGCCTTCTCACATCACCAACACCGAGCAGGGCTTGTGCGTCGGTGTAGTCTTGTTGTGCAAACTGAGGGGCCAGAGCAGACATCCTCTGCTGTGCCGCCCTTTCTGCTGCGTAATTTTGACCATAAGCGTCATTGGCGACCTGCCCCAGACTACGGGTCAACAACTCTTGATGGGCAGACCCACCAAAGGCACCGGGCCGGTTGAATTGGGAATTAACCCTTGACTGAACCTGCCCCATCGCATCATCTACTGTTGACTTCAGATACGGGTTTGATTCTGGCCTTAGAAAATCACCGTTAAGCGTCTGAACGGCGTTTTGACTCGCAGCGTTCATAACCGGAGAACCGGCCAAAGCCCGGTTTGTGGTCATGTTCAGCCCCATTTCCTGCTCTCCGGTGACGGGTGCAAGCCGTTGACCGGGATAAGGGTTAAACGGGGCGTTAGAAAGTTCTGTTGACCTCGCCAATAAACTCTCTGCCGCAGGTTGCGCGTAATCAGGTAGTTTTACAGTGCTGGTCGTTGTGGTGTTCGCTGGTGGTGCGCTTGATCCGCCGCCTGAACTCATAATGGAACCTCGTAATTAACAGATTTAACTTTGTATCGTTTTTTCCATCCAAGACGCGGGGAGCCGAAACTAATGCAACTGGCACCTATGTCCCGCGCTATCCTTTTCACCTGTTCTTCTGCGTATTCGTAAATGCTTTTATTCTTTGAATAAGCAATCCAAACATGCAAAAACAACTCATTCGTGTATTGGTCTCTTTTCGGAGTCAAAACCAGAAAACCCGCGTATTCGTTTTCATCGAAACCTAAATACAGAAACGAAATCCCTGCCTTTATGTGGTGATAAACGTCCTCAGGAATCCATTTATCCGAGTCGGCGCGTTTCTTGACAACAAAAAGCCCCTCTTTTACAAGGGGCCAGCAGGAGTGAATATCAACCGGATTTATTTGATTAAGTCTGAATGACACCAAATCCCTTCCAAGTCCCAGGAGTTCCAGAGGTCACACAAATCCACCCGAAATAACCACCGGCAGAGGGTGCTGAGTTCTTCACCCAATCCCCCGCAACGTGATCCCCCGTGGTAGGAGCAGCAGTTAAAGACCCGTAATAAGCCGACTGCCCGCCCTCGGAGAGCATGTTGACCTGTTCTTCAATTTTGCGGATTACATCAAACAAAGTTTGACGGTTGTAATCCTGCGAAATCCTGACCGATCCGCTTAACTTACTCACTTCCGCTTGCCTGTGCGTCGAATACAAGTCCCGTCAATTCAACAGGGCCGGAAAAAGCGAGGTTAAACCTGTGCCAACGGGCTTCCCTCAAAACATCAAAACGGGAACTGGACATATTTACCGTTGTGTCCGTGGTTAGGGAATCCCCCAAGTTATACCTGTAATAATTGGTCATCGTCGCTGAAGTCGGGGCAGTCTGGAATCTTGGCTTAACCCTCGAAATCAGCATTTGAGTGGAGTCATCGCCTATATCCCCCGTGGTGATCTGACTTGTAGTCGATGCCCCGGTCAAAGTCTGCAAAACATGAGAGGTATCGAAATAAGCCGGTATCGGATACCCACCCGACCAAATCCCTGAGTCATAAGAGACACTTGGCAAATCAGCGTAAGTCGAATACAGAGTCCCTAAATCGTCGTAAGTCGTTCCCGCTGAGATGTATTCCAAAACAGCCTCAACAGAACGGTCATCCCTGCCCCATTTATTCGACCTGTAGTTATAAACAACGCATTTATTCGGCGTTACAGAAGCACTCGTCGGATAGAAGAAATAAACCCTTGAATTGATCCTATCGTGCATTGCAAAAGTCGCGTTAGCGTATGTCTTGTTCAGTTCTCCAAATACAGTCTCTTTGATGACGTTCGTTCCCAAAGGAATCGGCCTTGAACCGTCGAAACTGTAGAAGTCCTCATACCCCATGAATATATGTCTTGGGTCGTCAGAGGTTCCTACATCAACAATGCAGTAATTTGAAGCCGCACCGGTTTCTCCGGAGATCAGGGAGAAATCCCAAACAGTCGGAGCGCCAACGTAAACACCCAGATACATTGACCGTTGTTTGTAAATAATGACGTTACGGCCAAATCTCTTAATGCCTATGTTCCTGCCTGAAGTGTCATTCAGACTCACAAAACCGCATTGAGTAGCAATGCTCGGAGTCCAATCGGTGTAATCACCAATCGCAGACCAATAAACTCCATTGGGTGTATCTGTTCCATCGTTGTAATCTGCGAGGATTACGAAGTTCGCCGCCGTCTCGACATAACTCGCTTTTGGCGCACCCGATAAATCAGCAAAAGCCCCGGTTATGCTGTATTGAGGGTTGTCTGACTTTGTAACCGCAAGAGACACATTCCCGAACTGGCCGAAAGACCATCGGACCGCAGCGGAATAATCACCACCGGATGCCCTAGTCCTGTCCGTCCATGTCCCACTCACATCCTCGTAAAGTTTTGTAGATGTTCCGGCAAAAAGCCTTGATGTCGCGTCCAGTTTCAACAAAGAAGCCGCCCCCGTGCAAGCAGCAGCCAGAGCAGAAAGACCCGCCGATACAGCAGAGGGCGCACCGGCCACACCGTTTAATGTGGGAACGATTGAAATGCAATCAGTTAAAACGCCCGGAGTCGCGGGGTCTGCGTCCGGGGCATAACCGACAATCGGCGTTTTAGTAATCATGCCGCCCTTACCATCAACCCGCCACCGGAGGCATCTTCAGCCTTATCTTGCCTTCTGAGTTGTTCTTGAATCTTCAAGTATTCGTTTTCCCATACCTGAATCCGAGCGTCATTCGCAAGGTAAGGTGTCGCAGCGAGAAGTGCGGCGTATAAATAAAGGTCTGGGTTTGCCAAAAACAACGCATTCGCGCTCGACTGTATAGAAGTCGGTTGGGCGTAGTAAATGCCCTTAACGGTAAAGTCACTTGAAGGATAAGGCCCGAAAATGAAGTTACTGCCCTCCCTTGCGATGAATTGCGGATACCCGTCCGTTGCTCTTGTGGGGTATTTGTCGTAAATCTGTGAAGCCTCAACCCGTCCTAGTTTAATCGTCGGGGAGGTGTCCAGATAAACAGACTTAAACTCAAGGTAATCCGAAGGAACCGCTATCACTCCAGATGACATTGTGTCGCTGAAAGCAGCCTCCATGACACGGACGCGGGTTTCCCTGAAAATCCGTTTTTCACCGAAAACAATAAAGTCCGGTATCTGCGAGGAAAGGTCTGCCCTGTGCAGCCAGTTCCCTACAGCGGTTTGGAGTTCTGCGTAAGTGGTAATTGCCATTTAAGTCTTTCCCAACAAAGTTCCATCTCGGATGACTCCCACTCACAACCGTAAAGAGACCTGATCCACTTCTCACGGTCTGGATAAATGGGAGACTCAATTTTCGTAAAATCTTTTTCAGAAATCGGACTTGCGGGGCTAAATTCAGAGGTAAAAAGCGGCTTTCCATAAAGCGCACTCTCTACATCAGCAACAGACCCGAAACTCACAACAGCCCAACAGTCTTTAATGACGGAAAATAAATCACCGTCATGCTTTCTCTTGACCATAATCACCCGGTCTGTGTTTTTCCTTACCAGGTCGATTGTGTCTGCCAGCCAATTAGAAGCACGGTAAACCCTGCTCACATACTCAGCGGGTGGGAGGATGACAATATGCCCGCCGTAGTCCTTCCAATCGAATACCGGCGTTTTTGGAGTCTCCTCGTAGTCTCGCCAATCGGTGTTGTGGAAATTGCTCACACAGAACCGAGCGTATTTAAGGCCCAAATCCCTCCGAAAATACCCGTGGTCGATATAGACGTAAGGGATTTTCTTATCCCGGCACTCAGTCTGTATCTCATCAGCACCGTTTAAATTCCCGACGATTACCGGAATTGACTCACCATCCCAATTCTTAACAATCTGACCACCGGATACAGCATGAAGCCTTTTTAAGCAGTTATCCCTTCTTTCAACGCCGCTTAAAACAAATTGCATCAGACAAAACCTATATGGGCGGGGCTTGGGTTAATCAAGTAATCAATAATCTTGTTCTTATTGTTAAATTGGCAATGATGACACTTTCTTGCATCAAACTCATATCTTCGGTGAGACTTGAGCCATGACGCAAAACTCATATTACTCAGGTCTCCTATCTCACCGGCGGTTGTATATGCGTTAGTGCAACATGTGTAAACCTTTTGATCCCCGCCGATATACAAAACAAACTGTTGATACCCGCAAAAAGAATAATCAGGAGACTCTTTTTTAAGGTCTAAAACACGGTCATCAAAAAAATCAACAACCTTAAAATTATCGTCCTCAAGGTTTTTGGCTAAAATACGTTGTGCGTTTATTTCATCTATAAGGCCATCGTAGTAATCAGCCCCGCCTGTTGAGAACATCGCAGATACACGTATATAAGGTATTCCGAAACCCTTAACGATCTTCGCGCAATCCTCTAATTCCTTGTAATTCTCTCTTGTAAGAACAAACCCAACGCCGATAAGCGGGCCTTTCTTTTTCCCCAACATATCGAGGTTTTTCATCACCTTGTCCCAAGCAAGGCTCTTTCTAATCCTCTGGTAGGTTTCTTTTTTTCCAGCATCAAGGCTCACTCTGAGCCAAGTCAAACCATCTACAGCAGGACAATCCTTTAATCGAACCGCATTTGTTACCAATCCGGTTGATAGCCCAAGACTTTGGGCGTATGTAATGATCTTTTCCCAATCAGGATGAACAGTAGGCTCCCCGCCACCCGTAAACTCTATGGCCTCAACACCCAAACTCGCACAATCCGAAAGAATCTCAAAAACCTTCTCAGTTGGGATGCGGCGGTTTGGGTTTTTGTTTCCATCAACACCAAACTTCTCCGTTGAGAACCCGCCCTCCATGCGATAAGCGCAGAAATGACAATCTTGGTTGCAAAGGTCTGAAAGGATGATTTGCACATGCGAGGGAACAACATCCTTACCCCGCCTTAAATCACCTATTTTCTCAATGTGCCAAGCAGCTTTTAACTCAGACAACTCAAGCATTGATTTTCTTCATTAGTAAATCAACCCTGTGCCTGTATGTGTGATTCTCAAGCACATGAGCCAAAGCCCTTTCAGTGATCTCAGACCTTCTTTTTTCATCAAGAACAACATCTATCGCTTCTTCAATGGTTGTAAACGTCAAATAATGGTCTGGACTCAAAACCCCGCAATACTCACCGGGCAGGAGAACATTAAGGCAACCGCAACCGATAGCCTCTAGGTGTCTAGGGCTTACAATCCGGCCCCTCTTGTCGCCAGCCTCCGCACCAGGCATTGCTTTGCACCGATTAAGAAATGCGGCCCAATGCCCTCTTTTTTTAAAGTCGGCATCAAACTTGATGTCCGATCCGCTTACCCTATGGAACGATTTAATAATCTCGTTCCTAGCGTCATAAATCCCTTTGCGGTATAGATTCCCCCTGAACCCGAAAGAAATATCCCTTTCAGTTTTTTTGTTGTAAAAGACTTTAGGGTTCAGAGCATGAGGCAAGGAAATTGTAGGGTAGTCATACAACCTCCCATCCGGTAACTGAGTGCAGATAAAGTCCGCATTCAGCATTTCAGCAAGCTCTTTTCTTTCTGTTACGTGCTTAAATTCATTCGTGAAGAAAAGAACAACCTTTCCCCGCCTGGAAAGAATGTTGTCTATCATCCACTTCGGGAAAATACCGTCATGCGCCCCTACTGAGTGCTGAACAACAATTAAATCAGCATCCAGCTTTTGGGGTTTATCTATTAACTCGGCCCCAACATCAGAAAAAGCGTCGAGCCAGTCCTTGTCGTAACTGTAATCACGATTTACGTACAGGACTTGGATGTGCATTTATCAAACTCAGACTTAACAATCCTGTAAACCATCTCAGGGTCTATCGCTTTTGCCTTTTTCTCACAGTGAGGGCATTTCTTTGCAAACGTCCCGCAAGGCTCAGACCCGTCATGTATGTTTACCTGCGTGTCATACCCCAAGTGTCTAGGAGAAGAATAACCACCCCATATAACAACAGCAGGAACCCCAATAGCGGCAGCAGCATGATGCAAAGCGCCATCCGTAGTAACAAGCAGGGCAGCGCCAGAAAGAAATTGGAGCGCATCTCTAAACCTGTTCGTTTCGATCTGTTGAACCTTGACAATCGGCAAATCCCTTGAGAGAAGGTCATCCCAATACGGATACGCCTTGTTAATGGTAAAAGGCATATTCGGGTCTTTTTTAGTCCGAGTCTCAACCAGAATCTTCCCAGACAGACGGTCGGACTTCCTTAACCCAAACAACTCACCGGCTAAAGGTCGGTAATGGTCGTTGAAATATAAACGGCCATTTTTAACCTGACTGATATACGGTCGATAACCGGGGAAGTTATGAACCCAAACCCCGCCCTCATCCTCTCCCGCGATTCTGGGGTTGTCCTTTAGAATTTCAGGCTCGTAAAACCTTTTTTTACCATCCCCAAAAATACATTTCTTGCCGGTCTGTATGTTTAACTCTCTTGCCTCGCCTGTGGCGAGAATCCAATCCCCTAATCCCATACGAGTTTCGCTATCACTTCACCCCAAGTCTTGTCCTCTTGGGTAATCAGCCTCATGCTTCGATACCACGGCATAAAAGGCCTTGCGTATCGCCACTGATGGTAAGTAGGGATAAGGGCAATCGTCTTAACGCCAATCGCAGCGGAACAATGCAAAGCCGTTGTGTTCACCCCGATTACAAGATCAAGGGCGGAAATCAGCCCTGCCGTGTCGTCGTAGTCTTTACTTTGAGTGATCGTGTTGAACTGATGCACATGGACATCGTTCAGCTCACAGAACATCTCTAAATCAGGGTTAGGCTTGTAATCCAGAGAAACAAACTCGTAACCCTTTGTTTGTAGAACAGGAAGCCAATCCTCTAATTCGATCTTCCGGCCCTTCTCGTTCGTATGCCTCCCGCCACCGTGGGTTGTGATCCCCACGACTTTCTTGCCCCATGACTTAAACAGGGCTTGCCACATCAGTTTTCTGTCAGGGCAGGGAACGAGATAAGGTGTGCCAGGAAAGTCTTTGTCTTTCTTCCTGAAAAACTCCGGTAATCCCCCAATCGCCACCCTAGCCTCTATTGAGGCACCGGCAACCCACGGTGGAGAGGGATCAAGCCTTGTTCCGTGAACCTCTGCTTTAGGGAAAGACCTTTTAAACAGACCCGTTAGTTTAGGATCGCAGTCAATCCAGACCTTTTGAGAGGTTTCTATCAGATCGGGAACACAAGACCCGTAGAAAATCTCATCCCCTAAACCCTGCTCACCGTAAACAACCACCCGTTTATCAGGAGAGCCATCCCATCGCTTTTCCTCTCCGTAAACCCATTCCTTCCGATACTTACACCCTAAAGACTTGCCCCAATGACTCCACCCGTTTTCCCAATCGCCTTTAGCTAACAGAGCGTGAGCGAGGTTTAACTCTGCGCTGAGTTCCTTCGGGTCGCACTCTAGGGCCAGCTTCGCGGACTTCTCACAATCATCCCAATTAGAGGTCTGTGCGAACGTGGCCGCAGCGTTTGTGTAAGCGTGAGCGTATGAAGGGTCTAATTCCGCAGACTTCAGGTAACAGTTAATCGCTTCCTTATACCTTCCCAACTCATGCGACGATCTACCAAGAGAACACCAGACAGTCTTATTCGGAGATTCCTGAAGCGCCCGCCTGAAATACTGAAAAGCAAACGCCGGTTGCTCAGACATTAAGTAGATATATCCCATGTAATGCAGAGTCGCCGCATCATCAGGGTAATGCTCCAATGCCGCGTAAATTAACGGCAGGGCTTCGTCAAAATTGCTTTCTTCTGTTAGTTTTTTTATAGCAAGCTGGCACTCCAACAACTCATTTTTTGTCATGCTTGACTTTGGGTCTCCAGAGTTTTGCGTCAGTTGCCTTCAAATACGGGTAGTTCTGCTCGATCTCCTGAATGAGCCTCTTTGTGCAGTTCTTGTCGTAAATGTTGATGCCTTTTTTTCTTAGCTCAAGCTCAACAATGGGGGGTATAGAGGCAAAATGCGCGAATGACTGTTTAACCCCCTTTTTCCATGCCTCCGGGTCGTTCTTCTTTTTTTGAAGATCGTCCAGAATTTCGCTAACGTCCTGAACCGATGTAATCGCCATCGTGTCGGTCAGTTCGTCATAGTCAAAATACTGCGTAACCCCTGTATCCGGGTTATGGTCGAAAAGTAGTGGCATAAAAAAAGGGGCTGACCGAAGCCAGCCCCAATGTTGGTTAGTTAGTATTACAGGCCAACGTCCTGAACCTTCGCATGGGCGTTGCTGTTTTGAACAACCAGCGTCCACTCGCACACGATTTGGTAGTTGGTGCTATCACCGATCTTCGCCAGTTCTTCCTTCTGCATCGGGCGCAGGGTAGCGATACCGACGTATTCAGGATCAACGCACAGCACAGCCTGATCGCGGCATTGACGCGACAGTTTGACCATGTGATTCCCGAAGTCAGAGGTATAAACGTCCGCAGCGCCAACGATACGGGCTTGAGTAACGCCCTTAACTTCGTTGTATTTCGTGGCAATACCAGTGAAGGCCGAGAAACGGGCCTTGTTGGTCGCAGACATCAGAACAACGGAGGGGTCGCCACCGTCAGTCCACGCGGCTTGAAGTGCGCTCTGAAGGTCGGACTCAATGAACGTCGCTTGAGTTCCGTCAGTCGGAGCAGCACACGCACCCGAAGCAAAGCCCGGAGTCGTGCCGGTGGTGTTCGCCGCGCCGCCGAGCTTGGCAAGGATACGGTTCCCACCGATCCAAGACTCAAGACCTGCGGAACTACGCGCAGCACCCGTGCCACCAGCAGACGACGCTTGGTTACGAATCGCGGCGTATTCCATGTCGAGCCGCAGTTCCTTACCGCGCTTGGTCAGTTGGTAGGCAATCTCCGACTTACGGCCATACTTGCGAATGGCATCAGCAGTCTTGGAGATTTTCACGGTTTTGCTGGAAATCTGACAGTAGTTGCTGTTGACAGTCGTCGGCGCAGCAGTCGCGTAAGTCGCATCAAGACCCTCAAGCTGACGGTTAGAGCCTTGTGCGGCCAGCGTGTCGATCTGCCACTGATGCAGGGTCGCATTAGCCTTGAACTTCTTTGCCATCGAAATCAGCGGGGTTTCTTCGGGCGAGATGTCGAAAATGGTATCTTGGAAATCTTCTGCAAGTCCGGTCAGACCGGAGTATGTGTTGGTTGCGGCAATAGCCATGATTGTTCCTTAAAGTGTTTTTTCAATCAGCCTTGCAGCGTCCTCAAGTCGGCCTCGTTTGCTTAAATTCTCTTTAAGCTGCCTGATCTCGGATTTACTCGCTGCGTTGCTGTCCTTAGAACCGGGTTTTACAACCGGGGGCTTCCCGGCAACCTTGTTCTGCGTCTGCGGTTTACTGGACTGAAGTTTCCGAAACTGCGAAGCCTCCCAAAGCACCCGAACCATTCGGGGATCGACAACAGAGGACAATTCCTGCTCGGTAAAGCCGATTGCCTTGCCTGTGTCGCGGAGTTCCTTCGCCCGTTCTGCGCTCCAATCGGGTATGTCCCGCTTGAGTTGTTCAACGCCCTTTTCAAGCAATTCCCGATGTTGGGCTTGTTGCTGTTGAGCCATAAACTCTTGTTTTTGGTTCAATTCGGCCACCAGCTTATTGCGCTGGTTTGTCAGTTGCGAAAACTGATAAAAAAGTTTCTGAGCCTGAACCGGGTCACTGTCCGTTAGTGCGTTCCAATCCACAGAGTTGAATTGCTCTATGGATTCATCCACGGATGTGATTTTCGCAAAATCTTTAATCAAAGCCGATTGCAGGGCGGCTCGCTCCTGAAGCATCGACTCTTGAGCCTTAATAGCTTGAGCCTGCGCCTCAATCTGCTTGCGCTCATCTGCGAGACTTTGAGTTTTCTTGGTGTAGTCATAGCCCTGTTGAGCCAGTTCCACGACCTCATCAAGATTCTTCTCTATTTCTTCCCCATTCCATTTAAGTCTTACCTTCGCGGGTTGGGCTTCTTCAGCCTCCTGCTCCGGCTCGACTTCTTCTTCCTGGGGCTGCTCCTCTTGGGCCTCAAGCTGAGGCTCATCGGTAGCTTCGGCGCTTTCCTGTTCTTCTCTGTCAAGCAGCGCCATCATGCGTTCTTCTGGCGACTGCCCTTCGGCTTGGTCGGTCATAAATACCTCAGTCTTACCGGCTTAATCTGCGTCCGCCGGTTGCCATGTCTCACGACAGAGGGCTAGAACCCTTGCAGAAGGGTATTAAGCAATGCCTCTCAGTTTATGAACGACATTGCCTTCAATCTGAATCCTTGCCATCTTCCCCGTCTGCATCACGGTGGTAAGGTTTTTCTCAATCTGGTTAATCAACTGCAAGGCTATGACAAGCCGGTTATGGGTTTTGTCATCACCCATCGGACTCTGCCCCATCGCGTCAACCACGCCCTTCCTGACGCTTTCTATGGCGTGTTTATAGACCTCGGAGTTAAGAATCCTGTCCGCTTCGTCGCCTTTGATGATTTCCTGGTAAGACTTATCTTCCATTACATACTCAGTAAAAGGATTTCAATGTCGTTTTCATCCTCAATCATTCTTAAATAACGCTTGATCCCCATGTCTAATATCTTCGATTGAATCAGTAACAACTCATCAACCGCCTTAATTTCAAACAGGTAATCAATACGCCTAGATTCTTCTGGAAGCCCAGACTTCAGAACTTCAGCATCTAATACCTTCGGCTTGAATCTGCGCTTTTTAGGCTTAAACCCGTCAGCGTAATCAACCTGTGCCTCTGCCTCAAGATAAGCCTCGACCTGTTGCTTGCTGCTAAACAGCAATATCTGTCCATCGCGTTCCAGATAAAGCCTAGTTCCTGCCTTTTTTCTTTTCTTGCTGCCACCTAATCCGCCTGGGGCTTGACCAAACATCCCCAGGTTCATCAACAACGGCAGGAGCATTACGTCGCCTGATATTGATTCAGTGAGAATCTACAGCTAATGCCCACGCTGTTTGAGTCACTATCCGCAACGAAATACAGAACGTCCGTAGGGTTCATGGCGAACCCAATGGGATCAGTAAAGGTAGCGTCCAGCGCGACTGCTGTGTCTACCGTCGTCCTGAAAATCTCGTAACGGGTATTAAACTCCCTGTTGTATATGTAGCCCTTAACCAGAATCGTCGCTGTTTTGGTCGACGCCTGAACGGACAGAAAAAGAAACTTCGCTATTGCAGTATGATTCGATCCGTTAAAGAATATCGCTTGTTGAGTCACCGACTGCAATGCAGGGATGATCGCCTGAGTAGACCCGCCCGTTGTCGCAGTTACCGTGATTGCATTGGTGTTATACGTCGCGCCACCATTAGCCGCAACCACACAGCGGTTGATGCCCAATCCGCTAAAAGACGTTACATCCGTTCCCGTGTTTCCGAGCGTATGCGGCGTGATAGCCGGTAGCCCGTTAGAGTCGATGTAGTAGAAATACAACTGAGTCGCACCAGTGGTTCCTAGCCCGTCAGTAGTATTGTTATACGTGATGGTGAACGTGCTGGCAGATGTCAGTATCGTGAAGTTACCAGACGCGTCCCATATTGATTCCTCGCCACCAGCAGCGGTTAAGCCCGTCCTGTATCCAAACTTATTCCAACCAGTGACACCAGACCTTAGGCCTAACCTGATCTCATCTTGTGGCAGGGTGGGTCTAACTGCAATCGCGTCATTATCCAGACCGAGGTTTTGATTCATCGGCGCTGACGGCTGCCCGAACTGCCCGTAATAGGTCGATAATTGAAACGTGGTCTGAATGGATGACCCGTTTACAAACCTCACCCTGAAGTAGCGCGGCCCCTTAACAGCCGTATGGAACTCGTGGATGTTCGCCGCCACAGCAAAACCCGACGACGGGAACGTCCGCCAATCCGTTCCGTTGACAGAGAAATCAAAATACAACGTCCCTGCAACATTGGAGAAACAAGACACCATTACGTCGGGGTGAACATTCAACTCCGATGTGCCGGTGTAGGTTTCATCAGCACCAAGTGCTGTCGTTGTTGAGTTACCACCACTCAGGCCACCGCCGATATAAACAACCTGAGTCTTAACACCACTCTCGTCTATCGTGTGGATTACATCCCCGTGGTTGCCGGGGTTTAACTGCGTGTTATTACTCATTAAGCAGGAGCAACACCAACAGCCCGCCCATTCTCATCCCTGACAATCTGTTTGGGGGAGTTTAAAGACTGAATCACCGCTTGAAGTCCCTGCATTACAGCATTGGATTGATCCGCGCCCTGAGAGCCTTTAGCCTTCTCAAGAATCCCGCTTAACTCGACACTGTGCTGCTTCATCTGCATTGCAGCGTCGTTCTGGGCCTTCATCGCCTCAATCTCTTTCTTAGCCTGAAGCTCCAACTGAACCTTTTGTAAGGTAGTCTCGGCCGCAAGTTGAGCCTTCCACCTCTCAAGTTCCATCTGAGCCTGAATCTTCGCCTGTTCTATGGCAACGTCATTCTGTGACCTGACCTGCTCATGCTGTAGCTGCATCTGTGCCTTCTGAGCGTCAGCCTCCGACTGGAACCTGACCCTGTCCTGCTCGGCCTGAATCTTCATCTGCTCAACTTGCATCTGACCCTGAGCCTTAATCATCTCCGGGTCTGGACGGGGTTCCTGAGGGGGAGCCTTTGCCGGGTCAGTCCAGAATTCCTCTGGATTCTTAAATCCTGCGTTCTGAGTGAGCTTAACCAGTGCGTTGTAAATGTTAGAGGGTGTCGCAACACCGATCTGAATAGCCTCCTTCTGGGCTTGAAGGATCGTAACGATATGGGCTAACTGCTGGTCTTTGTTACCCGTTCCAAGACCTACACTTACAGTCATGTCCTTGCGGTCTTTCCATTCCCTCGGATCGACCTCAACCCACTCATTCCTCAGTCTTACAATATCGGGCTTGGTGTAATACTTCCTCACCAGACGATGAACCAGCATGAACAACTCTTTAACGCCGGTTTCCGCGATAGTCCTTGCCACAAGCTCAAGTCGGGCCTGTGAAGCAGTCATTAACAACTGAACCCCGGTAGCGGTCTTGTGGAGTGAATTGGCATCCAAGACCTGAGACTGCGCCATAACACCCGTGCGCTTCTCTTTCATCGCGTCCAGGTATTCGATCATCGAAAACGAAGTAGGCGGGAAAGGCGTGTGAGACAAAGGCATCAAAGCCCCCGCCAAGTCTCCACCCTGAACCCGAACCACACCGCCCGGACGTGAGGTCAGCATGTCCTCAAGGTTCACCCTGTCAGATATGGCATAGCGTCCGTTGTTGGACAGGTACATGTTGTCCAACTGACCCCGGAGCATCGTGGACTTAATAACCTGTATATCTTTGGTTAAGTCCGAGTAAGACCGCCCGATATGTCTATGCGGCATGACCATCGGCGTAATACACGCAAAAGGAATAATCTCCGCTTCTTCCTCATGGACAATCTTGTTACCGATGACAACATACCTTTTAAGTTCCCCGTCTATACGGTAGTAAGTGTCTTTTACGAGATATCCGTTTTGCTCCTCGTAATTGCTCTCGGAGTACAGGTCGCGGTTGCTCGACTCCTCCATGAACCGGTCTGTTTCTTCAGCCGCGCCCTCGGGGACTTCCCACCCATTCGCCTCTATGTCCGCCCTCGACATCTGTTCACGATGCTGCACAAAACGAGCGTTCTGTAGGCTTACGGTCTTGGTGTCCACAGAAACCATAATCGCCTCTGGAGCCACGTTATCAATCTTGATACATCCGTAATTCTTGGTGCATTTGATCTTAACGTCATGCAGATTCGGGACTTGGGGCTGCACCATCATCGGCCCGCCCATAGCCTGCTGCTGTTGCATGTGCTGGTTGATAAGACTCTGGGCCATCGGGTCTGGATACTCGGTATGCTCCAAGACCTCAACGCCAGAATCATTGACGATCATCGACAACTGCTCATCAGAAAGACCGCGATACGATTCAGTCTCGCAGTTCTCCTCCTCCTCATACCAGACTTTTACATAACCGTTCTTCGAGAGCAGCGCATCCTTGATCCAAGTGTAAAAGATCGCATATCCGTTGTTCTTCTCCATGACAACGTGATTAATGTATTCGGTTTCCTGCTTGGCACCAGGCTCATCTTCCCTGCCCTTTGGGTCAAACCTTACGACTTCATCACCGGATACGAATATCTTAATAAGTTGAGGCAAAGCCGTTTCTATCGTGTCCTGAACATCATAGGAGACAACCTGCGAACGACCCTCGACCTCTGTGCCGAGCTTCCCGCCAACGTATAGATTAAGAGCTTCAGCCCTCTCCCCGGTCAGTTGGGAATCGTTAATCCCGTAAGCCTGACCTTCCTCCTGCTCTATCTTTGCAATAAGTTCTTCAGGGGTCATACGATTCCAGCATTCTGATAGTTGATCGGCTTCCACGCTTGAGCAGTCGCCAGCCTAGCGCCCTCACAGGCATATCGGAGACTGTCAATACAGTGGTTGTTTTTATCTTCCAAAATCGGCAAGACCTTCCCGGTAAGTTCGTCGGTCTTATACCGATAAAGCGTTAATTCATCTATGACATGCCTGCACCGTGGATGCACCACGATGTCAAACGTCTGCAAGAAGGCCACGCCTTCCTCGAGAGACTTCGGCCCCTTAATCGCGGGGTTGATCTTCGGGAACCCATGCCTCTGTAAGTAGTCAATCGTTTCAGGCCGGGCTGAGTCTGCGGTGATAAACCACTTCCTTGAATCGGGAACACGGTCAAAGAGGTTTGGCAGGTTATCTATCTCACAACCTACCAAGTAAGCCTCGTAATCCACATACAAACGCTTGCCGTCGATGTAACACCGGACTAATACAGAAGGATCAACACTGAATCCCCAATCCGCGCCTAGTCTGTAAGTCGCTGTCTTGGGAGATTCAAACTCCTCCACGACCCAGTTCTTAAAGACTCTCGCCTCGGAATGGGTCTGATACTCGCCCTCCCAGATATGAAGGTATTTATCGCTGTCCCGCTTACGATCCCACTCAAGCTCTTTCTTCAAGACTTCAGGAAAGAACGGGTTTAAATCCCAATTAACTTTTCGGACTATCGCGCCAGGAGGAGAGCCATGCGGCCCTCGAAATAACTTATCCACAGGATCATCAGGACTCTCAGGATTCCACTCAGCCCATATCTCAGAACCCGGCTTCCTGACCGTGGGGATTAGTAAATCCCAACTTCTCTGCGAGACTTTATTCGCCTCAAAGACTGCGGCTATATCCAAACCCTCAGTGGACTTCACCGCGTCAGGGTTTGTCCTCAATCCGTTAAATATAAACAGACTACCGTTTATCCCCCGAATTTCCGTGTCCGTGCTTTCGTAAAAGCCTTTGGGTAACTCCCTGATCTTGTCATCAAGAAGTCTCTTAACAGAGTCCCTTATGGACTTCTGTATCTCCCGAAAGCAGCCAATCCTCAAAGGCTCTTGCATTGCCTTAATTAACAACGCAGCAGCAAATGAATGAGACTTAGCCGACCCTCGACCACCATAAGCAGCCCGATACCTTACAGGCCCGCCATCCTCGGCTTTCTCATCAAACAAAAACTGGAACGCTTCAGGCAGCTTTAATGAACTCAACCGTTACCTTCGCTTGCAGCGGGTTTTCCTCATCACCAGCAATTACCGTCGCAGTCTTACCGTCCATCCTCTCGCTGACCTCTTTCCAGGCATCCCTGTCACCTTCAGCAGCAGCACTTATGACTTTATCCGCGACTTTGGAAAGACCTACGTCTATATCCCCCTCACCGATTCTAGCTAGGGCTTTCTCAAGGGCTTTCTTCCATCGCTTACCCTTGACGTAGTTATGATTTCCTTCAGGCGCGGCCATAGTTAAGGTGAAAGCTAAACTTTTGATTGTTATTAAGTTTCATATTTGTTGTTTTTGTGAGGAACAAATATCCAGAACCTTTATAGGCTCCATCATGGATATTCTTTCCCTGTGCCAGTCTATGGACTGAGAACAATTTGAGTATTCTTTAAAACAAGGCGTTCCTAATGTGTAATGGATTAACTTGGCATCCTTGTTTTCAGGATATTCAATAGCCAACCAATTCCACTCTTTAGGAATCTCCCCTATTTCTTCATCATCTAACCACTGGAATCTGTGTAAGTAAGAGCCATCCTTCTTACTTACAAACTCAGGGGTTAATTTAAGATTTGAAAAGTGCTTACAGTTCCAGAGGATGACGCTAGACCAATTCTTCCTTTCGTAGTCCTCGTTCTTATTTCCCAAATACTTAAACTTCTGCCTTGTCTTGTAGTTATGTTTAACTACCATCACAGCCTTACCAAAAGGGTCAGCAAGATCGAATAACTTAACAATGTCATCCGTGACAACCATATCCCCGTCACAGAACAAGGCCCATCCGTTGTATCTATTTAAGTAAGGAACCAGGAACCTTGAGTAAATGAAATCATTAGACCCGTCCCTTCGGCCATCAAAGTTAATTAAATTCTTAGCCAAAGGAATGAACTGAACCGGCTTTGATGCATGTCTTATTACGGAATTACAGAACGTGTGATAGGCGACGGATTCTCTTGGGTCGTAGCCGACGAAAATACTAAGCATTTGGTCTTGGGTGGTTTCCTATGTCGTATCTGCTCTCGTAACACTCCATCCCCATCCAATCATCAGGAGGGAACATGATCTCTTTCGTTTTTGAGTAAGGGTGATTAACTGGATTTGACTTACAAACACCATAAAGAAAACCAGCTTTGTCTTTCTTATCATGTGGAACCAATAAAAAACCCGCAATTAAGCGGGTTGAGAATAGGTGCCTACTGGACTGCGTTTGCGGCGACCTGGGCTTACGTCCGGCGTTGTTGTCCGGCTCACCAGTAGTTCCGCAACATCCGCCTTTCGGCTATTTGGCGGCAGGGCTTGACCGATAAGTCGTAAAACGCTCTAGGTGAACTTATAGCTGGTCTCCAAATACTTCTTAGCAAGCTCCTC
>Ga0075458_10000100_pt1 | contig 26400 bp, 25 predicted proteins | sample DEB3_08_DNA_FD_77576 | JGI IMG/M metagenome (GOLD analysis project Ga0075458, IMG submission 77576) | Aqueous microbial communities from the Delaware River and Bay under freshwater to marine salinity gradient to study organic matter... | ecosystem: Environmental > Aquatic > Marine > Coastal ... | reverse complement strand
CCGAAAACTACGTAACGGGTCGATTTGGTTAAACAACTGTTCATCTGCAATTTAAGTCAGGTTAACGGCATTTGGCTCTTTATTTACCTTCCGAGCATATCTTTATTGCGTCCACTTGGTACCAAGACGAATCTCGGAAGGGAATCATGAAGGTAAGAACTCGTTCTAAATTTGCAGTGGCACTCAGCGCTGCTGCCTTAGTTTTTTCTACAACTCCAGCACACGCGGTTGACTTAACAGGTTCAGGCGCAACATTTGTTGCTCCACTTTTAGAGGCATGCAAAGCTGGTTTTGCAAAGTCCACAGATCATTCCTTCACCTACGGTGGCGGCGGTTCTGGAACTGGTCAAAAGAACTCCGATGCTGGTGTTGGTGATTTCTGGTTCTCTGACTCCGCGTACCGGGCTGGAACTCGTACTTCAATTATCCATGCACCAGTCGTTGCAGCGCCTATCGCAGTAATGCACAATCTTCCTTCTTCGCGTCAGTTGTACTTAAGCCCAGAGACTGTGGCAGGTATTTTTGCGGGCACCATTAATCGTTGGAATGACCCGGCGATTGTGAAAGATAATAACCGCACAGTTACCCAGGTCATTTACCGCAAAGACAAGCAAGGCAATGCACAATTGGATAGCAAGGGCAACCCAAGAGTTCTCCGCACAGCTAAGAGGAACATCAGTTATACATTGCCAAATAAGCCAATCCAAGTTATCTATCGCTCAGACTCATCAGGAACTTCCAACAACTTCACAACCTACTTAAATGGAGTTGCAAAGAGCATCTGGACTAAGGCTGGCAACAATGTATTTTCAACCGCTTTCCCAGGTGATATAAATGCAAAGGACAATATTGGTCGTATTGTTAGTGCGAGCGGATCACAAGGTGTTGCTTCACTTGCTGCAAAGACCAAGTACTCCATCACTTATGCTGAGAAGAGTTTTGCCGATTCAAACAAGCTAAAGATTGCTGCTATTGGTAATGCTTCTGGCAACTTCACTCTTCCTACATCCACAGCAGTGTCGGCATTCCTTGGAGAAGCAACAGTTGATGCGACCAAAGGTTTCTTTTCCTTTGATTACTTGACTAAGGAGCCAGGTGCTTACACTCTAGGTATCGTTTCTTACATGTTGGTAGACACCAATTACGCCAACAAGACAACCGCAGCTGCGGTAAAGCAGTTGGCAAACTATCTAATGAGCGAAGAGTGCACTGGGGGCTCAAACGCTGCCTTGGGATATGTAGTGGTGTCAGGAAAGTTAAAGACTGTAGCTCAAGCGCAGATCAACAAGATCGGCTAGCGAGCGAACTAGTTAGATTTTCCCGGGCACACGAGGGGTGCCCGGGAAATTTCTTTTTAGGCGAATATTGTTTTTCTGAAAAAAGAGCGCGCCCGGCAGGAATCGAACCTGCGACAACCCGCTTAGAAGGCGGGTGCTCTATCCGACTGAGCTACGGGCGCTTATGAGGCTCAAGTCTACAGAGTACGTTTGAGTACCGCTTAAACGATAAGGTTTCGCCTCGTGGCAGAGTTCATTTATACGATGAAGAAGGCGCGTAAAGCGCATGGTGACAAAGTAATCCTTGATGATGTCACATTGATGTTTATTCCAGGCGCCAAGATTGGTGTGGTCGGCCCAAATGGCGCTGGAAAATCCACTGTTCTGCAGATTATGGCTGGTTTACAGCAACCTTCAAATGGTGAGGCTTATTTGTCACCTGGTTACAGTGTTGGAATCCTGTTGCAGGAGCCACCATTGAATGAAGAAAAAAATGTTTTAGAAAATGTTCAAGAGGGCGTTGCCGAAACAATGGCGTTACTGGCCCGCTTCAATCAGGTATCAGAGGAGATGGCTAATCCTGATGCTGACTACGACAAGTTGTTGGCAGAGATGGGATCGCTGCAGGAAAAGTTAGATCACCTAAATGCCTGGGATTTGGATTCACAGCTAGAGCAGGCAATGGATGCACTGCGCTGTCCGCCACCGGATGCCGATGTAAAGGTCCTATCTGGAGGAGAGCGTCGTCGTGTTGCGCTCTGCAAGTTGCTTCTGCAAAAACCAGATTTGCTATTACTCGATGAACCAACCAACCATTTGGATGCCGAATCAGTTCTTTGGCTAGAGCAGTTCCTTTCTAAGTATGAAGGCACTGTTGTTGCCATTACTCACGATAGATACTTCTTGGACAACGTCGCACAATGGATTCTCGAACTTGATCGCGGGCGTGCTTATCCATATGAAGGTAATTACTCCACATACCTCGAGACTAAATCGGCTCGTTTGAAGATTGAAGGTCAGAAAGATGCCAAGCGCGCCAAGCGCTTAGCGGAAGAGTTGGATTGGGTCAGGCAAAACGCCAAGGGTCGCCAAGCTAAATCAAAGGCACGTTTGGCTCGCTATGAAGAGATGGCTGCCGAGGCAGAAAAGGCTCGAAAGTTAGATTTTGAAGAGATTCAGATTCCTATGGGGCCAAGACTTGGCAATGTTGTTGTTGAAGTTGAAAATCTCTCCAAAGGATTTGGCGAGCGTCTGCTTATCGACAATCTTTCCTTCTCACTGCCGCGCAATGGAATTGTCGGTGTTATTGGGCCAAATGGTGCGGGCAAAACCACCCTTTTCAAAATGATTCTGGGATTGGAACAACCTGATTCTGGAAGTATCAAAGTTGGGGAAACAGTAAAGACTTCTTATGTAGATCAATCTAGAGGTGGCATCGATCCCAAGAAGCCTCTCTGGGAGGTTGTCTCGGACGGATTAGATTTCATAAAGGTTGGCGCAGTTGAAATGCCAAGTCGTGCCTATGTTTCAGCATTTGGTTTCAAAGGACCAGACCAGCAAAAGCCAGCAGGTGTTTTGTCAGGTGGCGAACGCAACCGTTTAAATCTTGCCCTAACTTTGAAGATGGGTGGCAATTTGTTGCTTCTCGATGAGCCCACAAATGATCTTGATGTTGAGACTCTTGGATCACTAGAAAATGCATTATTGGAATTCCCAGGTTGTGCTGTAGTTATTTCTCACGATCGTTGGTTCTTGGATCGTGTTGCTACACATATCTTGGCTTACGAGGGTGATTCGCAATGGTTCTGGTTTGAAGGAAACTTTGAATCATATGAGAAGAATAAAATTGAGAGATTGGGACCAGAGGCGGCCCGTCCTCATCGCGTGACATATCGAAAGCTGACTCGATGAAATATCACCACAAAGCTTTCGTTCGCTGGGATGACCTTGATGCGATGGGGCATGTTAATAATGCTCGTTACCTAACTTTTGCCCAAGAGGCCCGCTTTGAATGGTCCTTTGCAAAAAATCCCATTGCTGCCTCTGACAACACATTTCTTAGAATGGTGGTTGCTCGAGCAGAGGTTGATTTTAAGAATGCCATATTTCAAGGCGGAACCTATGTAGATGTTGCGCTTTGGGTGGAGTCAATAGGAAACTCTTCATTCACCATGATTTATGAGGTAAAGGGCGAGGACGTGTTGTTTGCCCGAATCAGAACAGTTCAAGTTGCCGTAGATGAAAGTATCGCAAAGTCCCGTTCACTCAATGATGAGGAACGTGGCTTTTTGCAGCAATATCTAGAGGAGAGCAAGTGAGTTCTAAGTTAGCACCACGCGGAGTACGCCCTTGGTGGCGTGATGCGGTCACCTATCAGATCTACATCCGTTCCTTTTCTGATTCAAATGGTGATGGAATCGGTGATGTAGAGGGCATTAGATCAAAACTGGGCTACCTGCAAAAACTTGGGGTAGATGCGATATGGATTACCCCTTGGTATCCATCACCACAAAATGATCATGGCTACGATGTTTCTGATTACATGAACATCGAGCCGGATTACGGAACCTTGCAAGATGCTGAACGTTTAATTAGAGAAGCTCATGATCATGGAATCAAAATCATTATCGACATCGTTCCCAATCACACCTCAGATCAACATGCTTGGTTTCAAGCCGCACTAAAAGCAAAACCTGGTTCACCAGAACGTAATCGATACATCTTCCGTGATGGCAAAGGGCCAAATGGTGATTTGCCACCCAACAATTGGCAAGCGGTTTTTGGTGGCCCAGCTTGGCACCGCGTTACCGAACCAGATGGAACTTTGGGGCAGTGGTATCTACACCTGTTTGCAGTGGAACAACCAGATTTAAATTGGGAGAACCCAGAGGTAGTCGAGCATTTTGATGCTGTTTTAAAGTTTTGGCTAGATCGTGGAGTTGATGGATTCCGCATCGATGTTGCGCATGGAATGTTTAAAGAAAAGGGCCTGCCAGATATCCGACAGAGCAAACTTTCAAAGTTATTAGGTAAGAGCAACTTCACGAGAATGCTTAGTCCAGAACACAAACCATTCTGGGATCAAGAGGGTGTGCATGAGATTTACCGTCGTTGGCGCAAGATTCTTGATTCTTACGAAGGGGATCGCATGGCGGTTGCAGAGGCGTGGGTAAGTCCTACCTCACGTATCGCTCGATATGTGCGGGCTGATGAACTACAAAACTCCTTCAATTTCGAGATGCTAACGACCCTCTGGAAACCAGAGGAGATTCGAAAGAAAATTAATAATTCCATCTCAGCTCTTGCTGAGGTTGGAGCGCCAACCTCTTGGGTTTTCAATAATCATGATGTCGTACGTTCTGTGGATCGCCTGGATTTGGGTCTGACCAATCACGGCGATACAACCTGGTCGCGACAGGGAGATCCATCTAAGTTGAATATTGCGCGGGGAACTCTGCGTGCTCGCAGTGCAACTTTGATGGCTTTGGCACTTCCTGGTGGCACCTATCTTTATCAGGGTGAGGAGTTAACACTTCCTGAGGTGCGTGACATTCCAGAAAATCGTTTAACCGATCCACGTTGGAAGATGAGTGGCTATAAAGATCGCGGACGTGATGGATGCCGAGTTCCAATTCCTTGGAAAACTTCACCAAATGGTGCGTTTGGATTTTCAGCGAAGGATTCCCTAACGCCGGAAGAAGCTTGGTTGCCGGCCAGTGCTTGGTGGGGAAGTTACTCTGCAGAATCCCAAGAGCATGATCCCAATTCAACTCTGAATATCTATCGTCGAGCATTAGCGGTTCGCAAAAACGAATTGGGCCTCGGTGATGGAGATATGAATTGGATAAATACTCGCAAGGATGTTGTTGCATTTTCCCGTCCCGGAAACTTCGCGTGTTACATCAACTTTGGCGCAGATTTTGAACTGCCCAAGGATTGTGAAGTTTTAGTGGCAAGTGGACCGTTGAAGGATCACATTTTGCCAACCGACACCGCTGTTTGGATACGGAGCAATTAAATGCCAAACACAGTAATTCAAGAAAAAACCGTAAAGGTTCTTGCCTCGGCTCAAGTTCTAAATGGAGTTGGCGTTGCTGGCACGGTTGCTGCAGGCTCTTTATTAGTAGCCTCAATTACTGACTCGGAAACATTGGCGGGACTGGCTCAGACATCTTCAGTTCTTGGTGCAGCTGCTTTGGCACTACCTTTAGCTCGTTTAACAGCTAAGGGTGGGCGACGATTAGCGCTTTCTGTTGGCTTTTCATCTGGAGTCCTAGGCTCGGTCTTTGCAATTCTCGGGGGTCAGCAAAAAAACATTTTCTTAATGTTGATGGGAACCTTTTTGGTTGGCGCTGCCTCAGCAGCTGGGTATCAAGCACGTTTTGCTGCTGTTGATTTAGCAACCAATGAAACAAGGGCGCGACAACTTTCTTTTGTGGTTTGGGGTTCAACCATCGGAGCTGTTGCTGGACCAAACTTGATGAATCCTGCCGGCAATTTAGCTGAGTCATTAAATTTGCCACGTTTGGTAGGTCCATACATAATTTCCGCAATTACTCTGAGCTTGGCAATTCTTGTTATCCAGCTTTTTCTAAGACCAGACCCATTTTTATTAGCGCAAAAACAATTGGGAGTTAACGCGAAGCCAAAAGCTCCAACAAAGGTAGCGCTCAAGCACATCAGGTCAAATGCAAAAGCTGCATTTGCAATTACCTCAATCGCAATCGGTCACATCGCAATGGTTTCGGTAATGGTTATGACTCCAGTTCACATGGCGCATGTTGATGTAACTCTGACCATAATCGGATTGGTTATCAGCATTCACGTTTTGGGTATGTATGCTTTTTCTCCGATTGTTGGATCCTTAAGTGATCGACTTGGGAGAATTAAAGTAATCCAAATTGGCGTAGCAATTCTTCTGCTTTCGACCGTGATCTCGGGGTTCGCAGCGGCTGATGACGCCGTCATGTTGGGTGTTGGCCTCTTCTTATTGGGATTGGGATGGTCATGTACCTTGATCGCTGGCTCTGCATTGCTAACCGAGTCAGTTGATCCGGAGATGAAAACCTCTTCGCAAGGTGCCAGTGATCTAGTTATGAACCTCTCCGGTGCGGGAGGCGGCGCGCTGGCTGGAGTGATTATTGGGACACTTTCTTATGGCTGGCTCTGTGCATTTGCCGCTATTCCAGTTGCATTCCTGGGGATTTGGTCTGGCAAAGTTTCAAGACAGTAATAACTCAGCCATGAATCTTTACGAGGAGATGGGCGGGCGTGCCACATTCGAACAATTGGTATCGCACTTTTATGCCTTGGTATCTGTAGATCCAGTTCTTAGGCCAATGTATCCAGAGGATGATCTAAGAGCTGCAGCTGACCGTTTGCTAATGTTTTTAGAACAGTACTGGGGTGGTCCAAACACTTATAGCGAGCAACGAGGACATCCACGTTTGCGAATGCGGCACGCATCATTTCACATAAGTGAGATAGAGCGTGATGTTTGGTTAAAGCATATGCAAGCAGCGGTGGAAGGATTAGAGATGAAGCCGGAACTAAAGGATCAACTTTGGAACTATCTTGTCTTGGCTGCAAATTCAATGGTAAATCAACCACGAGGTTTTTGAGACTTATTTCCAACTTTAAGAATTTCACCATTTCTTAAATACCAAAGGGTTCCCTGTCTATCTCTAATGGTCGTGATGCGAAGTCCAACTGTTTCAACAGTTCCTTTGACATCTAAAACATCAACCTGGTCACCGACCCCGTATTGATCCTCGACCAACATTATGATTCCTGAGAAAACATCTCGCACAATAGTTTGGGCACCCAAGCCAAAGGCGAATCCAACAACACCAGCAGAGGCAACTAGCGGTCCAAGATCAACTCCGAGTTCTCCAAGAATCATTGCTCCAGCCACTAAACCAATCACCGCTTTAGAAGTACTGTTTAGTACCGAAGCAGCGGTACGAGCACGCTCTCGTTGCCTCGTGACAGAACTTTTTTCGCCCGGAATAAAATCGGCGTCAGCGACTTTAAAGAGCGTATTCTTAATGGCTCGGGTAGCAACCATTTGAAGAAATAGTGCCAAGATCAGAATTACGACAACGCGGAAGGGGGCTCCTAAAAACCAATCCAGCGCCTCGCGCAGGCTCATATTCAGCTTCATTTGAGCAAGACTTTATAAGAACTTAATCAAATATCCCCACAAAACCGCGCCCATTCAGGCAGGATTTCCCCCACGGCGCGAGCCACGCGTCGGACCAAAGGGGATTTGAGACTGTGACGACTTCGTCAAGAAGGACACTGGTTCTAAACGCCACCTACGAGCCACTGGGTGTCGTTTCTGATAGGCGCGCGCTCATTTTAGTTTTGAACAATCGCGCAACAATGATTGAAGAATCTGGAATTCAACTGCACTACACATCAGGTTCGCTAGATCTTCCAGCGGTTATCAGATTGCATAAATTCGTGAAGATTCCTTATCGCCATACAGTTCCACTTTCACGCAGAGCGATTTTTGCAAGAGATGGTGGACGTTGTGTTTATTGTTCAGCCACCGCAACCTCAATTGATCATGTAATTCCCAGAAGTAGAGGCGGCGATCACAGTTGGGACAATGTGGTAAGCGCCTGCCACCGGTGCAATCATGTTAAGGCTGACAAAACCCTGAAAGAGTTGGGTTGGAGATTACGTTCTATTCCACGCGAGCCAGTTGGTGCGGCATGGAGAATTCTTGGTACCGGTCGCGCCGAAGAGAGATGGGTTCCATACCTCGCTCCATTTGGCGTTGTTGGCGCATCTGCCTAAACTTCCGCCATGTTTATTCAACTGGCCTCAACTCTGAAACTAGCTCTTAATGAAGATGGCTCAATGCCAGGAGAACCAATGGGATTTCTCCAGGGCTTTATTTGGTTTGTAGTTGTCCCAGTATCTATATCTCTATTTATTTGGGTTGCGGTAGTTACTCAGGAAAATCTAAAGCGCGCTAGGCAAAACCGCGGCGGACAAGGTCATGAAAGACAGGATGTAATTACCCGCATTAACGAGTAATTACAGATCTTTTGAGCGAACCTTTAAAGCTCTTTCCAAAGAATCTTTAGCCTCAAGCACATGGCGTCGCAGAGTCGGATGTCCATCTTTGCCAACTCCATTTAGCCAAGCATTTGTCTTATCTAGTGTGTATTGTGAAATCACACAAGTGGGGTAGAGCAAATCAATAATGCTGGTCGAAACCTCATAGGACTTGTTGTTGTAGGTATCCAAAATCAATGCAAAGTAGCGATCAATGAAGGATTCATGGAATTTGCGATGAAAAGGTCGAGAAAATCCCTGAATCGCGGATAAGCGAGACCAGTTAGTGATGGAGTCATCTTCCGTAGCGCGCTTGAAAGCCGCCTCTTTAGCCTCCATGTTTGGAAACGCGGCGATGCAACGCTCATGAGCGAGTTGTCCGGTGAGAGTGTTATCTCTTTTGAGCTCCGCATCAATTTCCTCTCTAGAAAAAGCATCACGCTCCACTAGGCAAAGAATGAAGTGCCAACGAAGATCAGCATCAATTACTAATCCATTTAGTTTTCCATCCAACAACTCACGGATGCGAGCGGTTTGAGCTGGTGTGTGAGCAAGCGAAGCAAAGGTGCGAGCAAATTGCAGTTGGTGACCACTTCCAGGCACAGCCTTGTCTAGCAAGTCGGAGAGCACACCTGCAATCTTTTCTCGCAAAGCATCGCGATTCTTGTCAGCGGCATAGATTTCTACCGCAGTAATAAGCTGACTTCCCAGTGCGGTAACTGTTGTTATGTCATCCTCGCCAGGAAGGCCTGCAATCGCAATATCCATGAAGTCAGTTGCGGAAATCTCGGCGTCGCGCAACATGTCCCATGCTGCTGACCAGCAAAGTGCTCTTGATAGTCCGTCATTTAACTTGCCCAGATGAGCTTTCAGCGTTGAAATAGAACTTTCATCAAAACGGATTTTTCCATAGGACAAATCATGATCATTAATTAAAAGTAAATCTGCGACTTTCTCGCCAGACAAAGCATCAACCTTAGTTAGCTTTCCAGAGACATCTAGCTCTACAGATTTACGACGAGAGAGAACTCCATCTTTCAAGTCATATAAACCAACGGCCATGCGATGCGGACGTAACTCGGAAGATCCGGCTGGAATCAATGGTGGCTCTTGTTGAACTGCAATCGAGGTATAGGTATCGCCGCTGATTTCAACTACAGGGCGAAGAGTGTTTACACCAGCGGTCTGTAGCCAGGTAGAAACCCATGGCTTTAGATCGCGTCCACTGGTTGCTTCGAGCTCGGTCAAAAGATCCTGCAAAGTGGTGTTTTTGAAAGCATGCTTTGCGAAGTACTTTTGCAATCCGGTAATGAAGTTTTGTCGACCCACGTGAGCAACTAATTGATGTAATACCGATGCACCTTTGGCATAGGTAATGCCATCAAAGTTTGCCTTAACGGTATCGATATCAACCATGTCAGCTGCGATTGGGTGGGTTGAGGAAAGTTGATCTTGGCGATAAGCCCAGTTCTTACGCTCGGCATTAAATCCAGCCCATGAATTCTTGAACTTAGTAGCTTCCACAAGTGCGAGATATGAGGACCACTCTGCGAAAGACTCGTTTAACCATAAGTCATCCCACCACTTCATGGTGACCATATTGCCAAACCACATATGGGCCATCTCATGCAAAATTGTGTTGGCACGTGCGTTGTACATGCGCTCGGTAACTTTGGAGCGGAATACCAACAAATCTTCGCGGAAGGTGACAGCACCAGCATTTTCCATAGCACCCCAGTTAAAATCAACCACAGCGATTTGGTCATATTTTTCAAATGGATATGCCAAACCGAAAACCTCTTCGAAATAAGCAAAGCCCTGCTTGGTAATTAAAAAGATTTCATCGGCATCTAAATGTTCAAATAAAGATTTGCGACAGTAGATGCTCATTGGAATTGTCTTCTTACCTTTGTACTCATCTGAAACAAAGGAGTATGGGCCAGCGACCAAGGCGGTTATATAGGTAGACATAACTGGGGTAGTGGTGAAGGACCAGGTCTTCTTTTCACCATTCTCAGTTACATTCTTAACCGGATTGTTAGAAATGACCTGCCAATGCGCAGGAACTGTCGCTGTAAATGCGAAGGTAGCCTTCAGATCTGGTTGATCAAAACATGGATACATGTTTCTGATGAAGGCGGTTTCGCCCTGAGAGTAGAGATAAACCTCGTTATCAACTGGATCTACTGAACGTTGCAATCCCTCGCCGCTCTTTGAGTAGATAGCCTCAACCTCAAGAACTAATTCATTCTCTGTCTGAAGATTCTTAAGAAAGACGCTCTCGCCATCGTAATTTGATACATCTACTGGGGCGCCATTTAAGGTTGCAGAGATAACTCTCTTGCCCACGGCATCTATGAATGTGTCATAACCAGGCTTGTTGCAACTAAAGGTAACGACACTCTTGGCGATGAAGGTTTCCTCGCCTGTTGTGACATCTAAGGTCACGTCATAGTGCTTAATAGATAGGTGTGATGAACGTTCTGCGGCTTCCGCGCGCGAGATATTGATTCCAGGCATGCGCGTATCCAAGCAGAGATGGCACTCTTTGCCACTATGGAGCAAGTCACAGAGGGCCAGTTCCGCCTACGTAGCTTCCGGCTACGGGGTGAGCGGATGACAAAGGCGCAATCCGAAGCCCTTTACGACCATTGGGACAAATTTGAAATTCCTTTGCAGGGGATTATCAACCCCAAAGAGTTGTTCCCATCCTTAAATCCGAAAGAGGTTGTATTAGAAATCGGAAGTGGAATGGGGGAGGCCACTTCACAGATTGCTGCAAACGACCCTAAAACGGGCTATGTAGCGGTAGAGGTTCATAAGCCAGGCATTGGGGCGCTGATCATTCGTGCTGAAAGCTTGGGAGTAAGAAATCTCAAAATAATAAATGCAGATATCTACGAGGTATTAACAAAGCACCTAAATGACCATTCAATCGATGCTTTCCACATTTTCTTCCCCGATCCATGGCCAAAAAGAAAACAACACAAGCGCCGATTGTTGCAACCAGAATTCATTGAAATACTTGCTAAGAAATTAATACCTGGAGGGCGAGTTAATATTGCAACTGATTGGTATCCATACGCTCAAGAGATTGAAAAAAACTTTGCCTCAAACCCCAATTTCAGAGGAGGGAAAATTCCAAGACCGCAGTGGAGGCCATTAACTAAATTTGAAAGTAAAGGTATTACCAAACAACATGTAGTCACAGATTTTGAGTACTACTCCAAAATCTAGAGCTTTCCATCTCTTTCATACTTTGACATCAAGCCGATTCTTCTAACATGCCTTTCATCTCCACTAAATGGAGTAGCCAAGAATGTATCTACCAGCTTCAAGCAGAACTCTTCATCATGCATCCGACCGCCAATGGCAATTACATTGGCATCATTGTGTTCACGAGCTAACTTTGCGGTCTCAATACTCCAGACCAGCGCAGCTCTAACGCCTTTAACCTTATTGGCCGCCATTTGCTCGCCATTTCCTGAACCACCAAGCACAATTCCAAAAGAACCAGCCTCGTTTGCAGTCGCCAATGCAGCAGGTATACAAAAAACTGGGTAGTCATCGAGAGCGTCATAAACGTGAGGTCCGTGATCTTCAACTACATGGCCCTGAGCTTTTAAATGCTCAACAATCTTATTTTTAAATTCGAGACCGGCATGATCACTACCAATATGTATTTTCACAGCCCTACTTTCTCAAACAAAAAAGGAAACCGCTGGCATTTCTGCCAGCGGTTCCTGTCTAAGAAGGTTAGTTAACTGAAATGAAAGTGAAGTAGCTCAGGGGTTAGTGACCGCCTCGGCCATGTCCTTTGCCCTTGTCATGACCTTTGCCATGACCTTTGCCGTGGCCCTTGCCCATTCCCTTACTCATCTCAACATGAGAGGTAATACGATTATTTAGATCCGCCTTTAACTTGGTGGCCTTTTCAGCAGTTAGCTTTCCTGCAGCAACTGCTTCATCAATCTTTTTGGTTTCATATGCCACAAGCGCATCGATCAAGGCATCTTTCTTTGCACCGGCAATAGTTGCAAGTGATTCACCGGCCTGAAGTTTTGACTTCAAAGTGGCCTCATCAATTCCAAGAGTGTCTGTAATGACTTTGGCGCGCTCTGCGCGCATCGCATCATGAGATGCTTTAACCGACTCACGTGCATCTGACATAGCTTTCTTGAATGCATCAACCTGAGCTTGAGTCAGAGATCCTTTGGCAACAAGATCACCTAGAACCGCCGCAGCTTTATCTCCTCTACCCATTTTGTTGTCATGGGCCGAAGCAACGCCAGCAGTACCAAGAGCTAGCGTTAAACCAGCAACTGCTGTCGCTGCGATTATCTTTTCCTTCATTCATACTCCTTACTTGATTTCTAAATTGAGTACTTACTTCGAACACCCTCGTATTCGATCTCTGAATCAAACCCCCAAAGCTTGAATGCACGAGACAATTTTCATTAGAGACACATCAGAATTCTGAAGCCTCACCAAACGTTATACGCTCAAATTCTGAGAATTCCCAGAGAAAAATCCTCCTGTTAATTGCAAGCCAGCTCATTGACTATTCATATTCAAACGCCTCGAAAAGAGCGAGGTTCAAATCCGAAGGACAGTGCAACATGACCAGTCAAATGAGAATAGTGTCAATGCTAGCTGCATTTGCGGTGATTACAAGTAATTCTTTTATGCCTGCAAACTCTGCTGGAAGAACTAACAAATCAATTGCCAACACGGTGCTTAGTGGCAAGGGTGCACCTGCTGCCAGTCTCGGTATTAATGGTGATTTCTACATAGATATCGCAAACTTCAACATTTATGGCCCTAAAAAGAATAACCGCTGGCCTTCTGCTGTCAGTTTAAAAGGGCCAGCAGGAGTAGATGGAAAACCAGGCGAACGCGGATCATCTGGGAATAATGCAACAGGATCCAAAGGTGAGAAAGGCGAAAAAGGTGAACAAGGAGATAAAGGTGAAAAGGGAGAGAAGGGCGATAAAGGTGAAAAAGGCGATACTGGAGAAAAGGGAGATAAAGGAGACACAGGTTTAACTGGCGCTACAGGTTTACAAGGATTGGTTGGAGCACAAGGTTTGAAAGGTGACAAGGGAGATACTGGCTTAACAGGTCCTACTGGATTAACGGGAGCAGCTGGTTTAACTGGTGCCACTGGAGCAATTGGTGCAACTGGAGCGAAAGGTGACAAGGGAGAGAAGGGCGATACAGGTGCAACAGGTGCTCAAGGTTTACAAGGACTAAAAGGCGATACCGGAACAACTGGTGCAGAAGGACCTGCGGGCCCAACTGGTGCAACCGGTGCGACAGGTCCATCTAATGTACAAGTTGGATCTGTGGTTTTTTCTGGAGGTTTACAAGGAAATGAGGGAGTTTCAGTTTCTTCTTCAAATTTCGGAAATCTAGAGGCTGGAAAAAGTTACGTCTTTGATGTAATGATTTGGGGCAAGATTGTTTACAGTGACACAAGATTAAGTTTGTCAGCCTCGGCAATCGGAGCGACGCCAACCGTTACTACACATTGGATCTCTTCCACAGTAAAGAATTATCGAGGTCTCACTCAACAGACCGAGTATTCAATTCATGGAAAAATCATCGTTAACGGCAGCACGACAATAAATAGCTATCAACTTGCTGTGACTGTAGTGAGTGGAACTCTTCTGACTTCTTCTGAACAGGTGCAGCTGTATGGAGGGTTCACCGGCCAATTAGTCGGCAGCATCACTGGTTGATTAAAAGAATGGAGCGGGCGACGGTAATCGAAACCGCGTAACTAGCTTGGAAGGCTAGGGCTCTACCATTGAGCTACGCCCGCACTATTTCTTGTGTGGATCTCCTGAGGGGGCGGTTGCCCGTCCCACCAGGGGGCACAGGGTATCGGCTCCGGTAATGAGTTGTGAATTTTTCATCTAGAATTCCGAGTCTGCGCCGCGGGGCGTAGCGTAGTGGCTAGCGCGCCTGCTTTGGGAGCAGGAGACCGTGGGTTCGAATCCCTCCGCCCCGACCAGATCTAGTAATAAATATGTGAGTCAGGAGTCATGTGAAAAGCGCTGTCGAAAGTATTTCCGCAACTCGAGTAAGAATTTCGATTGATGTTGACTTCACTGATCTCGAACCACATGTGAAGAATGCATACCAATCAATCTCAGAACGTGTAGTAATTCCAGGTTTCCGTAAAGGAAAAGTTCCTCGTGCCATGATTGATCAGCGTGTTGGTCGCGGAACTGTTTTGGATGAGGCGATTAATAATGCGCTGCCCGAGTTCTACACCCAAGCTGCTCGCGAAAACGATGTTCTAGTTGTTGGTAGACCAACCGTTGATATCAAAGAGTTAAAAGATAATGAGTTAGTTAAGTTTGAAGTTGAAGTAGATATCCGTCCAGAGATTAAGCTTCCAGATTTTTCAAAGCTTGAGGTCTCTGTTGATGATGTCACAGTAAGCGACAAAGATGTTGAAGAGCAGATCGAGGCATTGAGAGTTCGCTTTGGGACTTTAACAACAGTTGAGAAAGATGCGGCCTCTGGAGATTTTGTCTCTATTGATTTAGTTGCTCGTGTTGATGGCAAAGAAATCGAAGGTGGCTCTGCCAACGGAATTTCGTATGAGGTTGGCTCAAACCGCATGATTGATGGTCTTGATGCGGCTCTTGAAGGAATGAAGGTTGAAGAGAGCAAGAAGTTCAACGCGCCACTTGTTGGAATGAAAGAAGGCGAGACCGGTGAAGTTGAGGTAACTCTCAAAGCGGTCAAGAAGCGTGAGTTGCCTGAACTCAATGATGATTTTGCAAAGCTAGCAAGTGAGTTTGAGTCTCTAAAAGAGCTTGAGGCTGATGTCCGTGAGCGTTTATCTCGGTTGAAGTCCATGGAGCAAGGTGCGCAAGCTCGCGACAATCTGCTCAAACTGTTGCTTGATACCGTTGAAATTCCAGTTCCAGAGAACTTGGTTAATGATGAGGTTCACGATCACCTTGAAAAGGAAAACCGGCTCGAAGATGAAACCCATCGCAAAGAGGTAACTGAAGAGGTCACACGTTCTGTGCGTGGAGATTTCCTTCTTGATGCGATTGTGAAATCAGAAGAGGTTCAGGTTTCAGAGGCAGAGCTAACTGAGTACTTGATTCGCACAGCTGCTCGTTATCAAATGACCCCAGACCAGTTCGTGCAGCAGATTACCCAAGCAGGACAGGTAGCAACTTTGATGGCTGAGGTAGCACGCACCAAGGGACTGGCAGTTGTTCTCGAACGAGTCACAGTTAAGGATGCTTCTGGCAACAAGGTGGATCTCTCAGCTTTGGCTCCTAAGAAAACTGAAGAGGCTCAGGCTTAACTCCGCTCTGCTTTGAGCGAACAGCACCAGATTTCCTTATTTCGAGGAAGCATTTTGGCCCTGTGAGCGTTAGGGTCACTACATAACTTTTATCAGGAGGAATTTGTGGAGCTAATTACCCCACGCTTGGCGACTGCAGGTGCCGGCGGTTTGGATGACCAGGTTTATAACCGGCTTCTAAAAGAACGCATTATTTTCTTGGGCTCTGTCGTTGAGGACACAATGGCAAATGCAATCGCAGCTCAGATGTTGTTATTGGCTGCTGAAGATCCTGAAAAAGATATCTACCTTTACATCAACTCTCCCGGAGGTTCTATCTCTGCGGGAATGGCTATTTACGACACTATGCAATACATCAAGAACGATGTTGCAACAGTTGCGATGGGACTTGCTGCCTCTATGGGCCAGTTCTTGTTGTGTGCCGGTGCACCAGGCAAGCGTTATGCATTGCCTCATGCGCGCATCATGATGCACCAACCTTCAGGTGGAATCGGTGGAACCGCATCAGATATCAAGATTCAAGCAGAGCAAATGTCATTTACTAAGAAGAAAATGGCGGAATTGATTGCACATCACACAGGTCAAAAGATGGACACCATAACAGCCGATTCAGATCGTGATCGTTGGTTTACAGCAGAAGAAGCAAAAGAGTATGGCTTTGTTGACCATGTAGTTAAGTCAGCCGGACAGGTATCAGGAAGTGGCGGAACTGCGCGATGAAAATAAATGACATTCACAATCGTTATGTGCTCCCAACAATCGAAGAGCGCACCGCATACGGATACAAGAGATTAGATCCTTACACAAAGTTATTTGAAGAGCGCATTATTTTCCTTGGACAGGGAATTGATGACACTGTCGCTAACGATGTAATGGCTCAGCTGTTGACCCTTGAATCTATGGATCCTGATCGCGACATAATGATGTACATCAACTCACCTGGCGGATCTTTCACAGCGCTAACCGCAATTTATGACACTATGCAGTTTGTTCGTCCAGATGTGATGACAATTTGCTTGGGCCAAGCTGCATCAGCTGCTGCTGTGTTGCTTGCAGGTGGAACAGCAGGTAAGCGTTATGCGTTGGAGCACTCCCGAATCTTGATTCACCAGCCTTACAGCGAAGGTGGCGGACAGGGTTCCGACATTGAGATTCAGGCAAGAGAGGTTTTGCGTATGCGCGGACTTCTCGAAGAGATGCTTTCCAAGCACTCCAAGAAGTCGAAAGAGGAGATTGGAAAAGATATCGAACGCGACAAGATTCTTACCTCAGCTGAAGCAGTTGAGTATGGGCTCGTCGACCAAATCCTCGCTTCACGTAAAGCATCATCCAAGAAGTAGTTAATTACTCTCAGGGCGAACATGTTTCGCCCACATGGTTGATGCATGGCGATTTACGATATGTGCCTTCCCTAAAGAAAGTAGGCGTTCAGTGACTCGCATCGGTGAAAGCGGCGATCTTCTCAAGTGTTCCTTCTGTGGCAAGACCCAGAAGCAGGTCAAGAAGTTAATTGCCGGACCTGGCGTCTATATCTGCGATGAATGTATCGATCTCTGTAATGAAATCATCGAGGATGAATTATCAGAAGCCTCCTCCGAAGGCTTTAAAGAGCTACCGAAGCCACAAGAAATTTATGACTTCTTAGATCAATATGTAATTGGTCAGGATCGTGCCAAGAAATCTCTTTCCGTAGCGGTATATAACCATTACAAGCGCATCAAAGCTGGCGACCGTCATCGCGAAGATGGTGTGGAACTTTCTAAGAGCAACATTCTTTTGTTGGGCCCAACCGGTTGCGGCAAAACACTTCTTGCGCAAACCCTAGCCAGAATGCTTAATGTCCCGTTTGCGATAGCAGATGCAACCGCTTTAACAGAAGCTGGCTATGTCGGAGAAGATGTAGAAAACATTCTTTTGAAGTTGATTCAAGCCGCGGACTTTGATGTAAAGAAAGCGGAGCAGGGGATTATTTACATTGATGAAATCGATAAGGTGGCACGCAAGAGTGAAAACCCATCGATTACCCGAGATGTTTCTGGTGAAGGTGTTCAGCAGGCGTTGCTAAAGATTCTTGAGGGAACAACAGCATCAGTTCCACCTCAGGGTGGACGCAAGCATCCTCATCAAGAGTTCATTCAAATTGATACCTCAAATGTTTTGTTTATTGTTGGTGGTGCCTTTGCCGGATTAGAGAAAATTATCGAAGGCCGTAAAGGCAAAGCTGGTGTTGGTTTCAATGCCACTCTTCAGAGTGAAAAAGATAAGCAGACCAATGATCCATTTGCAGATGTAATGCCAGAGGATTTGTTGAAGTTCGGCATGATTCCAGAGTTCATTGGCCGCTTGCCAATTGTTACCTCAGTTGAGAATTTAGATCGTGCAGCTTTGTTGCAGATCCTTACTGAGCCAAAAAACGCTTTGGTGCGTCAATATCAACATCTTTTTGAAATGGACGAGGTTGAGTTCGAGATTACTCATGAAGCCCTCGAGGTAATTGCAGACCAAGCTATTGCTCGTGGAACCGGAGCTCGAGGCTTGCGCGCCATAATGGAAGAGATTTTGCTGCCAGTTATGTATGAAGTGCCAAGCAAGAAGGAAATCGGAAAAGTCATCGTTACCCCTGAGGTAATACTTTCCAAAATAGCACCTACGTATGTTGAGCGCGGCCCCAACAGCGTAAAGCGATCCAACAAACGTGGGGAAGAGAAGACCGCTTAACACTCGGTAGTATCACGCCTTATGTCAGAGCTACCCGCACAATTTTCGCCTAGCGATATTGAGGGTCCGCTCTACCAAAAATGGATTGATGCTGGTTATTTCACGGCAGATACAAAATCAGATAAACCACCTTTCTGCATTGTGATCCCGCCGCCAAATGTCACTGGTAGTTTGCATATTGGACACGCGCTAGATCACTCGATTCAGGATCTTTTGACTCGAATGAAGCGGATGAAAGGTTTTGAAACCTTGTGGCTTCCGGGAATGGATCACGCTGGTATTGCGACACAAAATGTTGTTGAGAAGCAATTAGCGGCGCAAGGAAAATCTAGACATGATCTAGGGCGTGAAGAGTTTGTAAAAAAGGTTTGGGCTTGGAAAGCAGAATCTGGCGGAGCGATTCTGGGACAGATGAAACGTTTGGGCGACAGCGTTGATTGGAACCGCGAGCGATTCACAATGGATGAAGGTTTATCCCAAGCGGTGCTTACTATTTTCAAGAGACTCTACGATGCCGGTTTGATTTACCGCGCTGAGAAGATTATTAACTGGTGTCCACGTTGTTTAACCGCTTTGTCAGATATTGAGGTTGATCACAGCGATGATGCAGGCGAGTTTGTGCAAGTCCGTTACGGTGATGATGAAGTCGGAATCACCGTTGCAACCACACGTCCAGAAACTATGTTGGGCGATGGTGCTGTTGCGGTTCACCCAGATGATGAGCGCTATAAGCACTTAATTGGCAAAAAGGTTTTACTTCCGCTAGTTGAACGCATGATTCCGATAATCGCTGATGAACTTGTGGAACCAGAGTTTGGAACCGGTGCGGTAAAAGTAACCGCAGCTCATGATCCAAATGACTTTGAAATGGGAATGCGCCATAACGTTCCATTAATTGTCATTATGAATGAGCATGGCGTTATGTCAGGAACCGGCACCGAGTTTGATGGCATGGATCGCTTCGATGCGCGTAAAGCGGTAGTAGAAAAGCTACGCAGTATGGGTCGAGTTGTTTCTGAAAAGCGCCCGTACATTCACGCGGTTGGACATTGCTCTCGCTGCGATACCACCGTGGAGCCACGACTATCTAAGCAATGGTTTGTAAAAGTTGCGCCGCTCGCGAAAGCAGCGGGAGATGCGGTGCGTGATGGCAAGGTAAAGATAGATCCACTCTCTATGGAGCCCCGTTATTTTGAATGGGTAGACAACATGCATGACTGGTGTATCTCTCGCCAATTGTGGTGGGGTCACAGAATTCCAGTTTGGTACGGTCCAAATGGTGAGGTCGTTGTTGTGGGTCCCGGCGAAGAAGCACCTGCCGGCTACAACCAAGACCCTGATGTCTTAGACACCTGGTTTTCCTCTGCATTGTGGCCATTTTCAACCTTGGGTTGGCCCAACAACAGCGATGATTTAAAGAAGTTTTATCCCACCAGTGTTCTAGTTACCGGATATGACATTCTCTTTTTCTGGGTAGTGCGAATGATGCTATTTGGTTTGTTTGCAATGGATGGGGTACCACCATTCAAAGTAATTGCATTGCATGGCCTAGTGCGCGACAAACATGGCAAGAAGATGAGTAAATCTCGAGGAAACACAGTTGATCCTTTGGAGTTCATGGATAAGTACGGCTCCGATGCTCTGAGGTTTACATTAGCTAGAGGTGCAAATCCAGGAACTGATCAGGCTTTGGCGGAGGAGTGGATTGCAGGATCGAGAAACTTTGCGACAAAGGTTTGGAACGCCTCCAGATTCGCGATGATGAATGGTGCGACTGTTGAAGGACCACTTCCTGATAGATCAGAGTTGAATCACATTGACAGATGGATCCTCTCAAGACTTGATGAAACTATTTCCAATACCGATCGCCTGTATGAAAGTTTTGAATTCGCAAAAGGTTGCGAAGAGATTTACCACTTTGCTTGGGATGAAGTTTGTGACTGGTATCTAGAGTTAATCAAAGATAGCTTCGCAAAAGGTGGTGCCGAAGCAGAGAAAACCCGCAGAGTCTTAGGTCATGTTCTAGATCAATTACTGCGCTTGATGCATCCGACGATGCCTTTCCTTTCAGAAGCGCTTTGGTGTTCACTCACCGGTGGTGAATCTCTAGTAGTTGCTTCTTGGCCAAAGCCACAATCTGCGCAGAGTGATGCAGAAGCCGTAGCTGTCGTCGGCGATATGCAAAGGTTGATTACTGAGATTAGGCGATTCCGAAGCGAGCAAGGGATTAAGACCTCTGCTCGTATCGCGGCAAAGATTGAAGGTATGCAGGGTGCCTTGGCTAAATATGAATCCTCATTGCGCTTTTTAGTGAAATTGGATGACCCAGCCGCGCAGTTCAATCCTTCAGCCAAGATTGAAGTTGGAGAGTTTGTAGTCCACTTTGATTTAACGGGCAGCATCGATGTTAAAGCAGAGCGCGCTCGATTGACCAAAGACCTTGAGGCAATCAAGAAAGACCAAGCTACGGCAAAAGTTAAATTAGAAAATGAAAACTTTATGGCTAAAGCTCCAATGGATGTTGTTAATACCATCCGCGAGCGTATGGAGTTTTGTGAATCGGAAATCAATCGCATCAATGCTTTACTCGCCGCACTGCCACAACAATGACATCACAGGATGATTTACAGCGTCTCGATGCCATAGAAAAAGCATTATTAAATCGTTGGCCAGAAACCCGCATTGCTCCCACTCTAGATCGCATCGCAGCCTTAGCTGACGCGCTCGGCTCGCCTCAGCTGTCTTACCCGACTATTCACATTGCGGGCACAAATGGAAAAACAACAACCACTCGGTTAATCGACTCACTGTGCTTTGAATTGGGAATGCGAACCGGAAGATTCACAAGCCCTCATCTAGAGAGTTTTCTTGAACGAATTTCGATAAACGGTGAACCAATTTCGGCGGAAGGAATGATTGCTACCTACAACGACATAGCCTTGTACTTAGATTTAGTTGATTCCCGGATGCCCAACAAACTTTCTTTTTTTGAATCAATGTGTGCGCTAGCTTTTGTGGCCTTTGCTGAATATCCCGTTGATGTTGGAATATTTGAGTGTGGCATGGGTGGCGAATGGGATTCCACCAATGTCGTAAATGCAGCGGTTTCGGTTATTACCCCAATCGGTTTTGATCACATGGAGTACTTAGGAGATACCTTAGAAAAGATTGCATTAACAAAGTCAGGGATTATCAAACCTCACTCACTTGCAGTTCTGGCAAGACAGGAGCCTGAAGTGGCCCCGATTTTGATGCATAAATGTGCAGAGGTTGATGCGACTCCATTGCGTGAAGGCATTGAGTATTCAGTGAAGAGTCGGGCTTTGGCTATTGGCGGACAATTGATTTCAATCGCGGGAATTTACGGTGATTACGATGATTTGTTCCTTCCTTTACATGGTGCGCATCAAGCCTCCAATGCTGCTACCGCTTTAGCTGCGGTCGAGGCTTTTGCTGGTGAAAGTAAATTAGATGAAGGTGTTGTTAGGGAGGCCCTTGCAAATGCCACCTCACCTGGAAGATGTGAAGTCATAATGCGCAATCCCACAGTGATTATTGATGCCGCTCACAATCCCCATGGTGCCGCTTCGTTGCGAAAGACCCTAAAAGAAGAGTTTGATTTCGAGTCGATTATTGCGGTAGTAGCGCCAATGGGAGACAAGGATGTCGATGGGATATTTGAGGAATTAGAGGATTTAGTTTCGCAAGTTATCGTATCTTGTAACTCATCACATCGTGCAGCTGATTTGGAAGAGCTTCTTTCAAGAGCTCAACAGGTGTTTGGAGCACAGCGAGTTGTTGCTATCGAATCTCTGTCTGATGCAATTGGCACAGCGATTGAACAAGCAAAATTAGAAAACGCTGTGAATGAATTAAACGCAGCTGTACTTATTGCAGGTTCAGTCGTGACTGCTGGAGAATCCCTAGCCGTAATTCGTCGTATGAAGGAAAAAAAGTCATGAGGATGTTGGCGCGAAGTGTTTTGATTATGGAGATCTTTGTAGTTGGATTTGCTGTTCTAGTTGCAAAAGATTTGACCGCAGCTAATTTGGGTCCGGCTGCATTTTGGTCAGCTGGCTTAATTGCATTTTTAGCTTTGATTTCCTCAGGCACCTTGAAATCCAAATTTGGTTGGACACTTGGATGGATTACCCAATTTGCCTTGATCGGCTATGGGTTTTTTGTATTTACGATGTTCTTCCTGGGCGCATTATTTATGGGGCTTTGGGTGGCCGCCATACTCCTCGGGCGAAAGGGTGAGGCCGCCCGGGCCGCATTTAGCGAGAGAGAGAAAACGCAATAGACTGCCCCCGTGGCTAATTCAACTTCCTCAACCAGTTCATCAGTACAGCGCACTCTAATTTTAGTTAAGCCTGATGGTGTGCGACGTGGTTTAGTCGGTGAAGTTATTTCTAGAGTTGAGCGTAAGGGATACAAAGTATCTGCTTTGCGAATGCTGCAGGCCGACCGCATTACATTAGCAGCGCATTACGCAGAGCATGAAGGAAAACCTTTTTATGAACCACTTATGGAGTTCATGCTCTCTGGTCCGATCGTTGCGATGATTGCAGAAGGAGAGAGAGTTATCGAAGGTTTTAGATCTTTAGCTGGAACCACAGATCCCACTACCGCTGCACCAGGCTCAATTCGCGGTGACTTAGCCAGAGACCAAGGAACAAAGGTTGTTCAAAACATCGTCCACGGATCTGATTCACCAGAGTCCGCTGAACGCGAGATAAAGATTTTCTTCCCCAACCTGTAAGGAGCAATAACGATGGCAAATCAAATGAACCGTTGGACCTTTCTAGGTCGCGATATGGCGATTGACCTAGGTACTGCAAATACTTTGGTCTACGTTCGCGGCAAAGGAATCGTGCTAAATGAGCCAAGCGTGGTGGCGGTAAATCAAGATACAGGTGCAGTTTTGGCAGTAGGTACTGAAGCTAAGAAGATGATTGGACGTACCCCAGGAAGCATCGTTGCTATTCGCCCACTTAAAGATGGCGTTATTGCAGACTTCGACACAACTGCATTGATGATTAAGTATTTTATTCGCCAAGTTCACAAACGTACCTATTTAGCTAAACCACGCATTGTTATCTGCGTGCCATCTGGAATTACCGGTGTAGAGCAAAGAGCGGTAAAAGATGCAGGATATGAAGCGGGTGCTCGCAAGGTTTACATTATTGAGGAGCCAATGGCCGCAGCTATCGGCGCTGGTTTACCCATCCATGAACCAACTGGAAATATGGTGGTAGATATCGGTGGCGGTACTACGGAAGTTGCTGTTATTTCCTTAGGTGGAATTGTTTCAGCTCTTTCCATCCGTGTTGGTGGAGATGAGCTAGATCAGGCGATTATTAATTGGGTGAAGAAAGAGTTCTCACTGATGCTTGGTGAGCGCACCGCAGAAGAAATCAAAATGGCGATTGGGTCTGCCTACCCATTACGCGATGAACCAGATGCAGAGATTCGCGGTCGAGATCTTGCGACCGGACTTCCCAAGACAATCGTGGTTTCATCTGAAGACATTAGAAAAGCCTTGGAGGAGCCGGTTAACGCCATTGTTAATGCGGTTAAGAACACCCTAGATAAGACTCCACCGGAGTTGGCAGCCGATCTTATGGATCGCGGAATCGTACTTACTGGTGGTGGGGCACTTCTTAAGGGTCTTGATGAGAGATTACGCCACGAAACCAACATGCCAATTCATATTGCAGAGCGACCTCTAAATGCGGTTGTTGAAGGATCTGGCAAGTGTGTTGAAGAGTTTGAAGCGTTAGAAAAAGTTTTAATCTCTGAACCACGACGCTAGGTAGCTCATGCCCGCTAGAGGTTCAAATCGCACGCGACTTCTGTGGATTTCGCTTTTGGTTACCTCTTTGTTTTTTATCACTCTAGATTTACGTGGAGTTAGCATAATAACTTCAATCAGATCGAGAGTTCAGGCTGTACTTGCTCCATTCCAAAAAGCCGGCAGTTCAATAGTTTCACCACTAGGTAATTTATTTGATGACATTACAAATCTGGGACGAACCCAATCCAAGATTGATAATTTAAAAGAGGAAAATGAGCGGCTAAAATCCCGACTGATTCTTAATGAGAATATTGTTGGGGAGCTAGAGCAATTAAAAGGGGTACTTGATTTAGCAGGACAAGCGAGATTGAAAGTAGTTGCTGCACGGGTAATAACACGAGGCGGAACAGCCACTTTCGGTGAGACTATTGTTATTGATAAAGGCTCTAACTCTGGAATTAAAAGAGATATGACGGTAATTGCTACCAGAGGCTTGGTGGGCGTTGTTAAATCAACAACCTCAAACTCAGCGGTTATTTTGCTTATGAGCGATCCATCCTTCCGTGTTGGAGTAAGAGTTGCTGGCACGCAAGATATGGGTATTTTGAGTGGTGGTGGAGATAATCGATTTACGATAGAAATGTTAAGCGCAACGGGACAGATAAAGGTTGGAGATGTTTTGCTATCGCGTGGCAGCTCTGGCGATCGCCCATTTGTTCCTGGGGTTCCAGTTGGCAAGATTTCATTTGTAGAGAGCTCAGCCGGACAGTTAACAAAACAGGGACGTGTTGAAGGTTTTGTAAATCTCGATAGCTTGGGTGTAGTAAGTGTTGTTTTAGATGCAGTTGCAGGAGATCCGGGGGATGCCTTGGTTCCCAGAGGGCCAAAGCCGGCACCAACCGTGACTGTATTTGTTACACCAGAGCCAACTCCTTCGGAGTAAGCACATGACAATAAATCGAATTCCAGGAATTGTGGCGGTATTCGGATTACTTTTCTTGCTTCAGGAAGCATTGATAAATCGAGTGAGCTTTATTGTTGGTGGATTTTCTTTGTACCTAGCTTTTTTCATTGTTTGGATTATGCAGGAGGAGAGAGGTTCTGCTGTTGCTACCGGCTTCATCGCCGGCTTTATTGCGGATTTATCCCCGACTCTGGAGGCACCATTCGGATTATGGAGTTTTGTATTTACTGTCGTTGCATATTTAATCGCCAATAATGTAAGAGCTGCATTGGATTCAGATTTAAGTCCAATAACAATTAGTGTGGTCACAGTATTTGGCAGCTTTGTTTCCTCAGTGATGTTCTTGTTATCGGGAACTATTCTTGGTCAAGAGGTTGGATCAGCCAGCTATATCTTGAAAGAGCTCTTTGGAAACGCAATGTGGACCTTTTTACTCTCCCCGCTTTATGCACCAATTTCAATTAAGCTTCATCGGACAACTTTGACGGCCAGGAACCGCTAGATGAGAGATCGCTCGACTTTAAGTTTGGTTGTAGTTCAAATTCTTGTGGTTTCATTGATGTTGGCTCTGTTAGGCAGACTCTTTTACCTTCAAGTTGCAGATGGCCCTAGATATCAACAAGCCGCACTAGATATTCAGAGTCGTGACATTGTCACCCCGGCATTGAGAGGTTTGATTGTTGATAACGAAGGAAATCTGCTTGCGACAAATAAGGCGGGCTTGATGGTTACCGCAGATCGCTCCGTGCTAGATAAGTTGGAGGATCAAGGAAAATCAGTTCTGAGGCGAGTTTCCAATGTTTTGAAATTGAATTATGAAGATGTTTATCTCAGGACCCGACTCTGTCCTGAACTTCCCAGCGATCAACGTAACGGCTGCTGGAATGGCAATCGCTACCAGCCAATTCCAGTCACTAAAGAGGCAAGTGAAAATCAAGTCTTGAGTATCTTGGAGCAATCAGATCTATTTCCTGGAATCGATGCTCAGCCGGTTTCGATTCGCTATTACCCCTCTTTGGCAGGTGAACGCGCCACACATGTTCTTGGTTACGTTGGTCCGATAACAGAAGTTGACTTAAATAATGAGGAAGGAATCCGTTATTACCGAAATGAGTTCAAAGGTAAAGCGGGACTAGAGTCAATTTATGATCGTTACTTACGTGGAACCGCCGGAGTAAGAACCGTCATTGTTGATCGCAAGGAAGCGGTAACTCAGGAGTCGCGAAATACACCGGCCGTT